>Ga0209061_1000131_pt1 | contig 249231 bp, 226 predicted proteins | sample Coa_R1_10_FD_187157 | JGI IMG/M metagenome (GOLD analysis project Ga0209061, IMG submission 187157) | Surface soil microbial communities from Centralia Pennsylvania, which are recovering from an underground coalmine fire - Coalmine... | ecosystem: Environmental > Terrestrial > Soil >... | reverse complement strand
CCGGCAGGCTCCGGCCCGGATGTCCTCGATGTCCTGAGACACGCCGCAAGCCGAGCCCAGGTAAGCCAGCTACGGGGTGTCCTCGATGGCCTGAGACACCTGTCCTCGATGTCGTGAAACTAGACACTGCCAGGCGCACCACCCGAAAACCCCGGGTCAGCTCACTCCTCGACCAGCCAGCTCATGTGCGGGCGGATGACGTGCATGATCGCTGGCGGAAGGACGATCACCCGGTTGCCCGCATCTGACCTTGGCGGGCTGCGCAACGCAACGGACGGTAGCCGCGTCTACACACCCGAGCCTTGCAATGACGCGGTTCGCGGGAGGCGTGATCCAGATGAGCGGACACCGGGCGGTGGCCGCAGCCGTTGCGGTCCTGATTGTCGCAGGCGCCGGGTGTTCGGGCAGCGCCCCCCGCCAGGCCGCTCACCGTCTGGCCGCCAGGTCTGCTGGGTCCGCCCGGGTGAGCACGTGCCCGCCAGCTTCCGCTGCGCACCGCGCCGATCCAGCTCCGTGGCCGTCCCGCACGATGCTTCGCGAAGGCACTGCTGACGACATCTCTGACCAGGTAGTGGACCCCGCCGCAGGCGCCGTCTTCCTCTTGGTCTCGAAGGCAGCCACATCGGTGCGAGGGCCATGGACGCTGTGCCGCATCAGCCTGGCAACCGGGACGGTGCGCCAGGGACAGGCATTCCGGGCTGGCGGCCTTGCCATGGCATCTGGCGATTTGTGGGTCTACGGGGCCCCGGGCCCCGGAGCCCAGCCCGTCGTCAGCCAGGTCGACCCAGCGACGCTGACGCGCATCCGGCCCGTGGCCCTGCCGCGGGTGCCTGAGAGCTTCGCCGGGCCGCCGGTGACGGTGACCGCAGGGCCGGGTGACTCGGTGTGGATCGGCTCCTGCCAGACGCTGCTGCGGGTGAGCGCTGCCACCGGCACCACGCTGGCGCGGGTGAGGCTGCCCCATGGCCTGGCGGTCGACAACATCTCGGTCGATCCCGCAGGCACGACCCTTTATGCCTCGGCGGTTCACGTGGTGCGCGGCGGGGTTGAGGGCCTCGTGATGCTCGAATATGACGCCCGGTCCGGGCGGCAGCTCGCAGCAGCCTCTGGCGGGCTCATTCACGACTCGGTTGCCGGAGCGGCGCTGACCGCGGTGCCCGGGGGGGTGTGGGTCTCCTTCCGCACCGGGATGCTCGGCCTCACCATCCACCTCCGCCGGCATGGCCTCGCGATGACCGCCCCACCCGGTCCGCACATCGCGCTGACCCCCGCCGGGCTCTTTCACTGGGCCATGGGGGCGACAACCATCTACGGAGGCGGCGCCCTCTGGCTGGCGAACGGGGGCGGATGGGTTGCTTGCATCAGCCCGCGGAGCGGCCGGGCCCGGGCAGCCGAGCGGATGCCCTCCTCCCGCGGTCTGATCAGCCTGCTTGAAGCCGAGGGGGCAACACACCACGTGATCGCAGCCGTTGATCAAGGGCTGATCCAGGTCACGCCGCCCGGACGGTGCTGGCACTAGGCCAGACGCCTGCGCACAGTCAGCGCCGCTTTGACGCCCGCCGGGTGGCGGCAATCCGCAGCAGCACTGGGCCGGCCAGGCTGTGCCAGGCGCGGTTGGCAGTAAGGCCAAAGCCGGTGACGTTACCGGTTAGTGGGAGTTGTATTCCTCGTCGGTGACGTGCTCGCCCCAGTCGGCCTCGGGGCGCTGGTCGCCGGGGACGGCTTCGGTGATGGACAGGTGGGTCATGAAATGGCCGGGCGCGGCGCCGTGCCAATGCCAGTGGTCGGCCGGGGTGTAGACGATGTCGCCCGCGCGGATCTCCTCGACCTGGCCGCCGCGGGGCTGGTGCAGGCCCCTGCCCTCGGTGACGTAGAGGGTCTGGCCCACGGCGTGGGAGTGCCAGGCGGTGCGGGCCCCCGGGGTGAACCGGACGGCGCTGACCCGCACGTGCGAGGGTTCCTCGCCGCGCGCGATGGCATCGATCCAGACATCGCCGGTGAACCACTCGGCCGGTCCCTTGGCGGTGGGCGGCGGGGGCTGAATGGGCACAGGTCTCTCCTCACTGGTCGCTGCTGGCTGGTCGGGGAGGAACTGGCGGATCTCGCCGCGCACGTCGTCTCTCCGGCCCACGCCTTAAGAGGTTACGGGCCGCCGTGGCCGGAGGGAGTCCCTATCAGTACCGCTCAGCAGGCCTCCCTGCTGCTCGCGGCCGCGGGGTCGCTCCCGGCAGCGGCGGCCACCCTGTTGCTCATACCCGCATTCACCAGGCCTGGGTAACGGGCAGAACCACCTGGACAGCGCGCGCGAGAGTGACCGCGTCCGAACACATCGAACAGGAGAGCAGTGCGATGAGAGACTGGACGGCCGACGAACTGGACACCATCGGTGCCGCCGAGGAACTGGAGATAGCGCCCTTGCGGCCAGATGGCTCACTTCGCTCCTACACCACGATCTGGGTCGTCCGGGTCGGCGGCGACCTCTGCGTACGGTCCTGGCACGGCAGGGATAGCGATTGGTTCCGTGCAGCGCTACGGCGCCCCGAGGGCCGCATCCGGGCCGCGGGCATCGAGCGCGAGGTCACCTTCGCCGAACCCGACCACGCCGATCACGACGCTATCGACCGGGCATACCGCGAGAAGTACGCCCGGTACGCCAGCACCTATGTCGATCCGATGATCAGCCCCGGAGCCAGGGCAGCGACCCTGCGGCTCACCCCGCGCTGACAGGCGCCGGGCGAACAACCGCCCGCAACCAGCTTCAGACCGCTCCTCCAGACTTAGCGAAAGGAGAGGATCATGCGCGGAGCTATGCTCTATGCCCCTCGGGACATCCGCGTCGAGGACCGCGCCGACCCGAAGATCACCGAACCGGCCGACGCGATCATACGGCTCGACGCGACCTGCGTGTGCGGCTCTGACCTGTGGCCCTACCGCGGGATCGAGGCCATCGACGGGCCAGCCCCCATCGGTCACGAGTACGTCGGTGTCGTCGAGGAGGCCGGCAGCGATGTCCGCATCATCAAGCCCGGCCAGTTCGTGATCGGCTCGTTCTTCGCCTCCGACAACACCTGCCCGATCTGCCTGGCCGGCTACCAGTCTTCCTGCATCCACCGCGTGCCCATCGGCGCGCTCGGAGCTCAGGCCCAGTATCTGCGGGTCCCGCTGGCCGACGGCACCCTGGTCGCCACGCCCGGCACCCCCGATGACGACCTGATCCCGAGCCTGCTCGCAGCCTCCGACGTGCTCGGCACCGGCTGGTTCGGCGCCGTCGCCGCCCAGGCCGGGCCCGGCAAGACCGTCGCGGTCGTCGGCGACGGGGCGGTGGGTCTGCTCGCGATCCTGGCCGCCAGGCAGCTTGGCGCCGGGCGAATCATCGCGATGAGCCGCCACGAGCCCCGCCAGCAGCTCGCTCGCGAGTTCGGCGCGACCGACATCGTGACCGAACGCGGCGCCGACGGCGTGGCCAGGATCAAGGAGCTCACCGGCGGGCTCGGCGCGCACTCAGTCATCGAGGCCGTCGGTACTCAGGAGTCGATGATGCAGGCGATTCGCTCCGCCCGCCCCGGCGGCCACGTCGGCTACGTCGGCGTCGCCCACGGGGTCGAGTTGCCCGGCCAGGAGCTGTTCTTCTCCCATGTGCACCTGCACGGAGGCCCCGCCCCGGTCCGCCGGTTCCTGCCCGAGCTGATCGCCCTCATCTGGAACCGGAGCATCAGCCCAGGCAGAGTCTTCGACCTCGAGCTGCCCCTGGAGCAGGCCGCCGAGGGCTACCAGGCCATGGACGAGCGCCGCGCCATCAAGGTACTCCTGCGCCCGTAGCTCTCCGGTCGTGTCCGTGCCGTGCCCGCGAGACGTTCACAGACGGATGCCGGCGGTCACTCCCGGATAGACCGATACTCCAAGCTCACCTGCGCACGGGCAGGCCGGCTCCTGCGCGAAACCGGCCTTCTAGGCAGCCGACTGCCCGGCAAGCCTCAGGCACGGCACGCTGTTTACGTGAGAGGAATAAAGGTTTATAACTTTAGACATGCCGCCGTCCTTTGGCCGCACGCTCTATGGCCAGGTTGCTGAGCAGCTCGAGGCTCTGGCACTCGCCGGACCGCTGGGCGAGGAGACTGTCCTGCCTCCGGAGTGGGCGCTGGCTGAGCAACTAGGGGTGAGCCGGGGTACCGTGCGGCGTGCCATGGGCGACCTTGAAGATCGCGGTCTGCTGCGGCGGGAGGCCGGGCGGGGCACATTTGTCAACCCGGCAGCACGGCTGCGCCGGGTGGTGTGGCGACGGCTCGCGGAGGTGGCGCGGCCCGACTCCAGGTTCGGGCTTGACTTCGCCAGCTTCATCCCGGACTTCGCCGGCAGTGAGCAGTGCACGGAGTCGGTTGCGGACCTGCCCGAGTACCGGTCATCCCGCAGCGTGATGGTAACGCCAGACAACAACCTCGAAGGCCTGCGCCGACGGGTGCTGGCCGACGGCAAGCGCATGCTGGTGTGCACTTACGCGCTGGCACGCGGCCTCGTGCTGCTGGATGGGCGTACGGTGGCGACCGCTGACCGGCCACTGGCGGCCACGCTGGATGGGATGGAGCGGTTCGGGCCGGCGCTGTCGTACCGGCAACTGTGCGCGATGGGCCGGATTGATCTGGTAGTGACGGGGGCAGCCGCAGTCACCCGGGAGGGTGTCCATTTCGGCAAGGGGCACGGGTACTTCGACATCGAGTGGGGTCTGCTGAGCGAGATCGGCCTGGTCGGCCCGGACACCCCGGTCGTGGCGTCAGCACACGGCTGCCAGGTGGTCGACGAGCCAGTACCGCATGAGGTTTTCGATGCCACGGTGGACGTGATCGTGACACCCCAGGAGATCATCCGGTGCCCCGGGCTAGGGAAGCCCGCTGGGCTGTTCTGGGACCGCCTGCCCCGTGAGTTCGCTGACAGCCGGCCGTATTTCGCCGAACTGAGAGCTGCCAGGACCCTGCACCGGGGCGCCGCGTGAACTGTGGCTACGGTCCACCCATAAGAGACCCTTGGCACGCGGTGGCCGCCGCGCCGGCGGACGGTATGACCACAGGTGAGAGCGCTGTGAGGGCTGATGCTGACGTCCGGGCCGCCGTCAGGGATACGGTGTGGGCCAGGCTGCGCTCGGTGGCACGCCCGGACTCCAGGTTTCACTGGGATTTCTCGTCGTTCGTCGCCGACTTCGCCGACAGCGAGCGCTGCGTGGACCGGCTGCGGGCGCTGCCAGCCTGGTCACGGTCACGGCTGTTGTTCATCACCCCGGACAACAGCACCGAGCTAGTCCGGCGCGCAGCCATGGCCGACGGGAAGCCGTTCGTGATGACTACCTACGGGATGAGGCGCGGCTTCCTCGCCCTGGATCCCCAAGATGTCCCTCACACGGACCATTCCTACGCGGCGACGCTGGACGGCATGGACCGTTACGCCCGGCCCGTCAGCCTCAGCGACATCGGCCAAGCCGACCATATCGGACTGCTCATCACAGGCGGCTCGGCGGTCAATCCCCGCGGCCACCGGATGGGCAAGGGTCACGGGTACTTCGATCTGGAGTGGGCATTGCTGTCGGAGATCGGCGCGGTGGATGAGTCAAGCGAGATCGCCGATGTCGTCCACGACTGCCAGTTGGTTGACGTTGACCTGGCGCCGGCAGCGCACGACGTGCCCGTCGACTGGATCATCACGCCGACTCGTACCGTCCAGGTGTCCTCGTCCGGCCGCGCGCCCGGCAGGGTCGTGTGGGACCTCCTTGGCGGGACCCGGCTGGCGAGCCTCCCGCCGGTCATGGAACTCGCCGCCTTGCAGGGTAGAGAGCTGAGCCCATGTACGACCACGATGGTCAGATCCCCGGCGCGCCGCCCTGACCACTGCGGCGACGTCCCGGCCGTCCTACTGCCCCCTCAGCACTCGCGGGGATGACATGCTGCCGAAGGCTGAGCTTCACGTTCATGTCGAGGGCACTCTGGAGCCCGAGCTATTGGTCACGCTGGCGCGGCGCAACGGCCTGTCGCTGCCCAGCGCCGACCCTGGGCAGCTCCGGGCTGAATACAAGTTCACCAGCTTGCAGTCGTTTCTTGATCTGTACTATCGCAATGTCGCGGTGCTGCGCACCGAGGTCGACTTCCATGACCTGGCCTCTGCTTATCTGACCCGGGCAGCCAGTGCTGGCGTGCGGCGCGCTGAGATCTTCTTCGATCTTCAGCAGCATCTCTGCCGCGGCGTGCCGGTGCAGGCGGTGTTCGATGGCCTGGCATCCGCGGTGGCCGATGCGCAGACGGCCCACGGAATATCCGCCGGCCTGATTCTGTGCTTCCTGAGGGACCGCGGGCCGGAAGAAGCGATGGCCACGCTGCGCGCTGCCCTTGCCTACCGCCAGCACTTCATCGGCGTCGGCCTCGATTCCACCGAAGTCGGCCACCCACCCGGGCCCTTCCGCGATGTCTTCAGCGCCGCGGCCGCGGAGGGACTTCACCGGGTCGCCCACGCCGGCGAGGAAGCCGGGCCCGACTACGTGTGGCAGGCGCTGGACCTGCTCGGAGCCGAGCGCATCGACCACGGAATCCGGGCCATGGACGACCCCGGCCTGATCCGCCGGCTGCGCGATGACCGGATCCCGCTCACCGTGTGCCCGCTGTCGAACGTGGCACTTCGCGCCGTCAGCTCACTGGCCAGCCACCCACTGCCGGCGATGCTGGCAGAAGGCCTGAAGGCAACGGTCAACAGCGACGACCCGGCCTACTTCGGCGGCTACATCGACGCCAACTACGCCGCCGTGCGCAGCGGGATGAACCTCGGCGAGCAGGAGCTCCTGACCCTGGCGCGCAATTCGCTTGACGCCTGCTTCGCCACCGCGCAACAGCGCAGCCAATGGACGGCCGAGCTTGAGAGCGTGGCTGGGCAGCCATCCGAGCCCGCCAGCCGGTAGCTGACCGGGCACCCCGACGCATGGAGGCAGCAATGAGCACTCACGACAACCTGGGCACGGGAACAGGCTCGGCCGGGGCCGACAATAAGCTCGGCCATATCGAGCAGCGCGGTATCGACCTGATACCGCTCGGCAACCAGCGGGGTCGGCCGGTAGAGCTGTTCTGGACCTGGCTGGCTGCCAACTCCAGCGTCGGCTACATGGTCCTCGGTGCCATTGTGGTCTACTCAGGGCTGTCGTTCGCGCAGGCACTGATTGCGCTGGCAATCGGGAATCTAGCGTTCTTCACCGTCGGTGTCACCAGCCTGCAAGGCCCGCAGGCCCGTACATCCACGTTCGTGATTTCCCGCGCATCTTACGGCCCCAACGGGAACCGCCTGCTGGCATTCTTCAACTGGGTGACCCTGGTGGGCTTCGAGGCTTCCTCGATCGCCCTGATCGCGCTGGCAGGCCGCGCGATCCTGGCCCAAGCCGGGATCGACTCCTCGGCTACCGCGGTCACGTCCCTGATCATCGTCGTGGCGCTGGCCATCCAGCTAGCCGTTCCGCTGCTGGGCCACGCCACCATCCTGGTCGTACAGCGGATCCTGAGCTACATCTTCATCCCCGTCTACGTCGTGATCGCGATCCTGGTCGCACCAAAGGTGCACCTGGGCTCGATCCACGCCACCGGAGGCCTGGCGCTGATCACGGTCGCAGTTGCCATCGTGGCCTCCGGAGGGGGCCTGTCGTGGTCGAACTGCGGCAGCGACTACACCCGTTACCTGCCGGCCTCGACCAGCAAGAAGGCCATCTTCTGGTGGTCGTCGCTAGGCGGGCTGGTATCGGCGGCCAGCCTGGAGGTGCTGGGTGCAGCTGTGGCCTCGATTATCAAGAACGCTTCCGACCCGATCGCCGGCCTGCCGACGGTGCTGCCCTCGGGCCTGCTGGTCCCGTTCCTCGTGCTGGCCATTTTCACCTTGTGGTCGGGCAACGGCCTGGACCTGTATTCTTCCGGGCTGAGCCTCCAGGCCCTGGGGGTATCGCTGCGGCGCGTCTACTGCGTGATCATCGACCTGGTGATTTCCGGGGTGCTGGCGGCCATCACCGTGTTCTCTGCCAAGTTCAACGTCTACTTCTCCGACTTCCTCGGGCTGCTGATCTTGTGGCTGGCACCATGGTTTGCGATTTATACGGTGGACTGGCTGCTGCGGCGGGTCTACGACTCCAGCTCGCTAACCGATCCGGCAGGCGGGGTATACCGGCGCACCAACGGCGTTCACCTGCCCGGTGTCGTCGCGCAGCTGCTGGGGATGGCCGGCGCCGCCCTGTGGATTAACACCACTGTGCTCAAGGGGCCCATCTCAAACGGTGCCGGGCACTCCGACATGAGCGTGTTCATGGGCATCGCGGTCGCGGGCCTGGCCTACTGGGCGATGGAACGCATCCCAGCGCTGCACCGGGCAGTGCACCCGCGGCCCGAGGTGGCAGCGATGGCCGAGCCCGGCGTTCGGGCGTAGAGGTGCTGCTCGTCGCGGGCTATGCGGCGCTTGAGGATCTGATCGCTCATGTCGACCGGGTACCTGCCGCCCACGAGGTGGCCGAGCTGCTGGCCAGCCCCGCTGCCAGCGGCCAGTGGCTGCCCGGCGGGACCGCGCCGACGGTCGCGCTGGCCGCGGCTGCCGAGGGCGCCAGCGTGCGGCTGTGGCATCCACTGCCACCCGGCCACGACAGCGTCGCCGGTATCGGGGAGCTCCGGAGCGCTGGGATCGACCTCAGCCACTGTCCCGCGGCCCAGTCGCTGGCGCGCTGCATCCTGGTGACGGTCGCCGGGACCGGTCACCGCATGTGCTGGTCGACCGCCGCGCCGGACACCGATATCCAGGACCCCGACGAGCTGCTGGAGGCGGCCGATCTGGTCGCCATCTGCCCGCAGTGGGGACGCTGGGCAGACTCCCTCGCTCGCGCTGCCGCCCGGCGGGGCATAGCCCTAGCGCTCATCGGCGGATACCCACCACAGGCTGCCTTGTACAGATGGGCGTGCGCGATCGTCGACCACAGGCAGCATCAGGAGGCTCACGGGCGATTCCCGGTCGCGGTCACGGTGATCACCAAGGGTGCCGACGGCTGCGCCGTCATCGGCGGAGACCGCATGACATCGATCCCGGCGATCACCGTGCCCGCAGTTGACGCCACCGGCGCAGGCGACGTCTTCGCGGGCAGCTACCTTGCTCGCCTGATGGCCGGTGATGACCCGGCAGCGGCCTCCCGGCACGCCACTCAAGCGGCCGCTGCCGCATGCCTCACGTGGGGCGCCCGGTCCGCGACCGCCAGGGCCGCCATCCAGCGCACCGCTGGCGGACCGACCGTCCCGGTCCGGCCCTCTGGTCCACCGGAGGAGCTCCTGGTGCGGGCAGAGGCGGCCCTTGCCGCCCTTGCCTGCGGCGACGCCCTGGGAATGCCCAACTCCTTTCTCCGCACGCCGGCGACCCGCACGGGCATGGATCCCGCACCAGCCGACAGCCCCTACCATGCCGGTTACCCCGCCGGGCGGGTTACCGACGACACCGAGCAGGCCCTGGCTCTGACCAGGAGCATCGAGCGCAGCCGTGGCACCCTCGACCCGCATCTGGTCGCCCAGGAGCTGCTCGCCTGGTTCGATAGCGTCGGCGGGGAAGGATCCCCGGCAGTTGGGCCCAGCACGATGCGGGCGCTGGCGGCGCTGCGCGCCGGGCAGGGCCTGGAGACGGCGGGCATCACCGGCACGACCAACGGCGCGGCCATGCGCATCGCACCGGTTGGCGTGTGGGCCGCACTGACAGGCCTCGACGAGGCTCAGCTGGTGAAGAACGTCGCCGCTGCCTGTCGTCCGACCCACAACACCAGCGTGGCCATCTCGGGCGCGTGCGCAGTCGCGGCTGCGGTCGCCAGCGGCGTCGCCGGGCGCACCTGGGGAGCCAGCGTTGACGCCGCCTGCAGGTGCGCTGACCGCGGGGAGCAGCAGGGCCGGTGGGTGTACGCCCCCTCGGTCAGCGCCCGGATCAGGTGGGCTATCCAGCTCATTGGCAGTGCGGCGTCCCAGGATCAGGCGACGGAACTGATAAGCGACCTCATCGGGGCCGGGGAGCCGGTCATCGAGTCGGTTCCCGCCGCCTTCGCCGCCGCCGCCTGGGCCGGCTGCGACCCCGGGCGCGCGATTCTGCTCGCCGCGAACTGCCGCGGAGACACCGATACGGTCGCAGCCATCGCCGGAGCGCTCAGCGGCGCCCACTCTGGCCCGGGCGTGATACCGCACCAGTGGCGCCGGCTCGTGGCCGAGGTCAACCAGCTTGATGTCAGCGGCTGGGCGAGCGGTCTGGCGCAGGCGGCCCGTCGCCCGGCTGACCCGGAAGGCGCGGGCTTGCAGCACGAGGGCAACTCCACCAGAGGCACCGGTGATGAACCTTCTCATTGACTGCGATCCCGGGATGGATGACGCGATCGCCCTGATGCTGGCCGTCAAGTCTCCCGGCGCGACCGTCGTGGCCGTCACTTGTTCTACCGGCAACTTGCCTGCGGACGAGTGCACCCAGAACGCACGGAAGATCCTCGACCTGCTCAAGGCCCCTGACATACCCGTGGCCTGCGGGGCGCAACAGCCTCTGCTCCGGCCCCATGCCGCCGACCCGTTCTCCCACGGGCCCGACGGGCTCGGGGGAACTGCCCTGCCCCCGTCGCCGCGGCCCATCGATCCCCGGTTCGCACCAGACCTGATCATCGACATGGCCATCGCCAACCCACAGCTCACGATCGTGGCCACCGCACCGCTGACCAACCTCGCACTCGCCGTGACCAAGGCCCCGCACATCGTCCAGCTCATCGAGCACGTGTACTTCATCGGCGGCAACTTCGGCTTTAACGAATACGCTCAGCTCTACGGGACCGGGACGACCCCGCTCAGCGAATGGAATGTCGTAGTCGACCCCGAGGCAGCCCGGATCGTGTTCCGTTCCGGGCTCCGTCTCACCGCGATCGGCGTTGATGTCTGGACTCAGCCGGGGATGAACCTAACCGACGCTGAACTCGCCGCGCTGCGAGCGTCGCCGCGCTCCGAGGCACGCGCGGCCGCTGCCTTCGCGGACTTCGTTGAACGCCGCGGCTACGGTCGCTACTGCGCCCATATCGACGCCCTCGCCGTGGCAGCAGCGCTCGACCCGGCGCTGATCCGGTGCCACCGTGTGGGGGTCGATGTAGAGACGGTCAGCCCGCTGACACTCGGCATGACGATCGTCGAACGACGGGTCCACCATGCCTGGAATCACCTGCCGACAATCCACGCCGCCTACGACGCCGAGTTCGACCGGTACCGGGCCCGCCTGATCCGCACCCTCACAGCCGAGTGACGCCAAAAGTGAGACGACCCACTTCCGTTCGACGTCAGATCAGTGGTCGCGGGCCGACATCACGCAGAACTCATTGCCCTCAGAATCGGCCAGCACACACCAGACCGCAGTCTCCGACTTGCATCCGCTGCCCAGCGCCTGTCGGCCAGGGCCGTTTGAGCTGACGGGCGTGCCGCTCCCCCACTTCGTTCCCGACCACGGGCAAGACTCTTCGGGCCGTCGTCCCGGGCACAGCTGCCGGAGTGCTCTTCCGGTCACCGAATGAAGAGGGCACGCCCGATGCGGTTGAATCGGGGAATGGATACCAGCACGGGCTCGCTGCGCCCGGGCGACGACGGAAAGTGGCACCTCGACGACGACGGAGGCGGCGGGCCTTACGCGGAGTCAGGCACCGTCGACCTGGCACTGCACGTGCTGGACGAGGTGATCCACCACGGCGCCGAGGTCGGCCTGCTCCGGGACCTGTACTCGCACCGCTCCACGCTGCGCGGCTGAGATTCCCAGCGCAGCCGCGACCAGAATGGGTGGCGATCATGGGTAGATGGGTAGTCGTGCCTTACGTGCTCGCGCTGATCGCCGTCGTGGTCAGCGTGGACATCCTGTTCTTCAGGCACCAGTTCTGGGCCCGGCTGATCGTCAACATCGGGATCGTCATGGTATTTGCGGCGTTCTATCTGAGGTTCCTGAAGCGCCCGTGAGGCGCAGCGGCCACGGCCCGATCGGCATCGGCCACCGGCCGTACGAAGAAGGCTCAGGTGGCTGGCTCGCGGTCGCGCATGCCCGCGGTCGCAAGGATCATGCCCGTCATGACCTCGACCGCCTCCTGGTCCTGCAGGCCCTGCTCGGCGCATAGGGAGTGCCAGGTCCAGAACGAGGCTGCGTGGCCGGTGACCGCCAGGATCCGGCGCCGCTGGCGGGGCGTGCCGGAAAGCGGCTCGGCGAGTACCCGGCGGTGGATGTCGTCCTGGTCCCGCAGGAACTGCTGCTGCGCCTCGGGCAGCGCGGCGAAGTCGCGGTTGACGTTGGCCAGCATGGCAGCCCCGGCCCGGTAGAACCGGTACAGGTCGGCCAGGCCTGCGCGCAGCCGGGCGGCCGGGTCGCTGATCTCCGCCCAGGCGCCGGGATCGGGCAGCCGCTGGCCGGACATCCAGTGCGCAGAGCAGGCGCCGAACAGCGAGGCCTGGTCGGGGAAGTGCCGGTAGACGGTCAGGCGGGTTACCTGGGCGAGGTCGGCGATCGCGGCGATGGTAGTCGCCGCCGGGCCGACGCTGCCGTGCAGGGTGACGGCCGCCTCCACGATGCGCTGCCGGGTCTGGCCGATCTGGTCGGCCCGGCGGCGCATCCGGTACGGCCGCGACTGCGTTGAACGGTCCTGTTCACTCAAAGGCTTGACCCCAGCGTGCCGCGCATACCACTATTGGTTAAACGTAACCGTACACTGAAATGGAGGGGGACGTCATGGCCGGAACGCAGGCTCCGCCGCTGACGGTCGTGCAGCCCGGCTAGGGCGCGCAGGGCGACCTGGGCTCGATAGGGGTGGTGTTCAAGCTCTGGGGCAGCGACACGGGCGGCGCGGTGTCGATCGTGGAGCACCCGTTCCCGCCAGGGGCGCTGGTGCCGCCGCACCTGCACACGCGCGAGGACGAGTACTCCGTCGTGACCGAGGGCGAGATCGGGTTCCGCTCCGGGGATCGTGAGGTCGTGCTGGGACAAGGCGGCTACATCATCAAGCCGCGCGGCGAGATGCACACGATGTGGAACGCCGGGACATCGCCTGCCCGGATGATCGAGGTGATCAGCCCGGCAGGCTTCGAGCACTTCTTCCGCGAGCTAGCCGACATGATCGCGGACGGGCCGGTGCAGTTCTCCGAAGTCGCGACCATGGCCGGCCGGTATGGCCTGCAGTTCGGCCAGCCCGACTGGCTGCCCGACCTGATCGGCCGGTATAATCTCACGCCGCCGCCCGGGGCTTGAGCCGGCCGCCGGCAGGCGGCCCGAGGAGCGGAGATGGAAGCAGCGGAAGGCCGCGATCGTCAGGCCGGGAAGGGCGCCCCGGCGGGCGAGCCCGGGACTGCTCTCAGCGGCGAGTTCCTGCGGGCGATGGTGGAGCGCTATGAGGCTGCGTGGCATGCCAAGGACCTTGACGGCTTCCTTGCCTGCCACACCGAGGATGCCGTGTGGGAAACCCCGCTGTTCTACCCCGACGGCGTCGCCCGGGGTCACGCCGCGATCCGCGCGGAGTGCGAGCGCGCCTGGCGCGGGATGACCGACATGCGTTACCACACCCACGACCTGTTCATCTCCCTGGACGGCAGGCGCGCAGCCCAGCGCTGGACCGGGCGGTTCCGGCTGACCGGCAGCATCGACCCGCCGGGCTACGTGGCGACCAACCAGCCGGTCGAGCTGAGCGGAGTATCGGTCTGGGAACTCCGGGGAGACCGGCTGTCCCGGGTGAGCGAGTACTTCGACGCCCTGGGCCCGGGCCGCCAGATCGGGCTCATCCCGGCACCGGGAACGCCAGCCGAGAGGGTCGGCATCCTGCTCCAGCATCTGGCGGCCCGCCGGATGCGCCGCCGGCCCATGGCCTGACCTCGCCTGGTCACTGCCGCGCGGACGGCTGCCCGCGAGGGAGCCAGGACGAACAAGGGACCGGCTGCGGCAAGGCTGCCCGGCGCACGCTCCGCTGTAGGGTTGCGCCGTGACGCACTTCGGCCGGACTTCACGCTGCTGGTGCAGCGCCTCGGCAACTCCGGTGCGCGCGTCCACGTGGACATTCACACTGACGACCTGGAGGCCGAGGTGAAGCGGCTCGAGCGCCTCGGTGCCGAGCGCGTGCAGCAGGCCCATTCGTGGTGGGTCAACGCGCACCGCTGGGAGTGACGCTGGCTGGCCGTGCCGCTAGCGCGGCCTCTCGCCGCTCCGCGACAGCGGGCGGCGGATCGCGCCTCTCCCGCGGCTGACGAGCGTGAGCCGCGGGATCCTGACATCGATCCGCCGCCCGTGGTGCCAGACCCCGGATAGCCGGGATGGCAGGCTGCCAGCTTGTCAGGCGGAGCTGAGCTGCTTGGCGTCGTGGCTGGTGATCTCCACCCGGCGCGGCTTCGCGGCCTCGTGGATCGGGATGGTGAGGGTGAGCACTCCCGCGGTGTAGTCCGCGGTCATGTGATCGGAGTCAAGGGTGTCGCCGAGGAAGACCTGGCGGGTGAAGGTGCCGGCAGGGCGCTCTGAGACGATCACCTCGACTCCGTCCGGCTCGATGGCCGGGCGCTCTGCGCGGATGGTCAGCACGTTCTGCTCGACGGTCAGGTCAATAGAGTCCGGCTTGATGCCGGGCAGGTCGAGATGCAGGTAGAAGCTGTCTCCCTTGCGGTAGCCGTCCATCGGCATCGCCACCGGCCTGGCGACCGTCCCGAACACCTGCTGGGTCAGCCTGTCGAGCTCGCGGAACGGATCGGTGCGCATCAGCATGACGGTTGCCCCCTCCCTGGGCTCATCGTGTCTCTACCTGGTCACACTCAGGCGCGCCTCAAGCTATGTATATATCACTCCCGCGATTTCTTGACAAGAGGCGACTCAGGTCTTCTACTGGAGGCAGAGACAGAAGCGACCACCGGACGGGAAAGAGAGGCCCAGCGTGGGGCAGGACACTCCGGGCGATGATCCGTACGAGATCCTCGGCGTGGCGGCCGGGGCTTCCCGGCAGGAGATCGTCCGCGCCTACCACCGTGCGGCACAGGGCGCCCACCCCGATGCCCAGCCCGCCGATCCGCAGGCCGCAGCCCGCTTCCGGGCGCTGACCGCCGCCTATGAGCTACTGAGCGATCCCCGCCGCCGGGCTGCCTACGACCGCCGCCGCGCGGCGCCCGTACGTGCACGCCCGGCGCGCCCGGAAGATCCGGCCGGCCCATCCGACCTGGCGACCCCGGCACATTCGCATCACCTGCACGGCAGGCCCGTGGCCGTGCGGCTGAGCCTTCCCTGGCCGGCTCCCCCGCTGTGGGCCGGGCCGGTGCACGTCGAGCCGCCGCGCGGCGGGCCGGCCGTAACCGGCCTGGCGCCCTGGTGGGCGGACGAGCTGGCAGCGCCCCCCGGGCTGGCCGGCTGGTACTCCGGCTACATCGGGAGTCAGTGGCCGTGACCGCCCCGTGGGAAGAGCCCGGACGGGGACTGTTCAGCATCTCGGTGGCTGCCGAGCTGACCGGCCTGCATCCCCAGACACTGCGGATCTACGAGCGGGAAGGGCTGCTTGACCCGGCGCGCAGCGCTGGCGGGACCCGCCGCTACAGCACCGGGGACATCGAGCGGCTTCAGGAGATCACTCAGCTCATGGCGGCCGGGCTGAACATCGCCGGCGTGCGGCAGGTCCTGGCCCTGCAGGAGGAGACCCGCCGGCTGCAGGCCGAGATCGACCGGCTGAAGGGCCGTGACAGCAAGCCCGGTGACTCATGAGGCCGCGCGGGCTACCCGCCGGCCGCGATGCCGCCCCACTCCTCCGGGGCCACATCCCGCAGGCTCTGGGTGAAGTTCCAGTGGTGCCCGCCCAGGTCGGCGACCATGCACTCGCGCTCCCCGTAGACCTGGTCCTCGGGTGCCTGCAGCACCCGGGCGCCGTGCGCGCGGGCGCGCTCGAACACCGCGTCCACGTCCTCCACGCGGACCTTGAGGGCATGCGTCATCCCGCCGCCGGGCCGCGGAGCCTGCCGTTCTCCCCTCACGTCGGCCACGATGACGGCGCCGTCACGGCCGATGATCATCTGCGAGCGGTGATTCTCGCCGATCCTGATCCGCTCGGTGAACCCGAACGCGGCGGTCAGCCAGTCCACGGCAGCCCGCACGTCCGGGTACACGAGCACGGGTATGACGGTGGCCGGGGGGATGGACCGGTTAGCGATCATCCTGCCACTGTAGAGGCCGTGCCTGCCGCGCTGGCGCCCGGAGGCATGCGGCGGTGAACTCCTCGGAGCAGGACCCAGGCGGCATCCCGGGCCCGGTACGCCGGCTCGCCGGAGCCGGGCCGGTGCGGACGGTATGGCAGAACGCGGCTGGCGGGCTCACCTTCGCGGTGGGGGCCGGGCCGGACACCCGTTTTGTCAAGTGGTCTCCCCGCACCGCGGGCATCGATCTCGCGGGCGAGGCCAGCAGGATGGAATGGGCCGCCGAGTACACGCCCGTGCCGCGGGTGCTGGAGTACGGAAGCGACGGCACCGCCGAGTGGCTTGTCACTGCCGCCCTGCCGGGGACGATGGCCGTGGCGGACCGGTGGCAGGCGGACCCGGCAACGGCCGTCCGGGCGATCGGCGAGGGGCTGCGCGCCATGCACGACGCGCTTCCCGTCGCGACCTGCCCGTTCACCTGGACTGCGGGCGAGCGGCTGGAGGACGCCCGGCGGCAGGCGGCCGAGAGCAGGCTCCAGGTCAGCGACTGGCACGAGGAGCACCAGGCGCTGGGCGCCGACCGGGCCCTGCAACTCGCCGCGCAGATCCCGCCGACCGACCGGCTGGTGGTCTGCCACGGCGACGCCTGCGCGCCCAACACGCTGATCGCCGACGACGGGCGGTGGTCGGGCCACGTCGATCTCGGGCTGCTCGGCGTCGCGGACCGGTGGGCCGACATCGCGGTCGCGACCTGGAGCGCCGAGTGGAACTACGGGCCCGGCTGGGAAGGCCTGCTGCTGGATGCCTACGGCATCGCACCGGACCCGGGCCGGACCCGGTACTACCGGCTGCTCTGGGACCTGAGCAGCTAGCCCGGCAGCCCGCCGTCCGGGCGGCCGGCGGTTACCGCTGAGCGCCCCAGCGGCGGATCCGCTGCTACCTCGCGAGTCATGTCCCGGTCCCCGTCCGGCCACGGGCGGACCCAGCGCTCGGCGATCTCGCCGAACCGCTCGAAACGCTGCCTGCCGGTCTCACCGAGCTCGTCAACGACGGCCGCGATCAGCGTCTCGACCACGGCTAGCGCGGGCGTCAGGCTCTCGAACGGCGACGGGCCGGAGACCTCGGCGGTCAGCACGGCATCGGCGATGTCGGCCACCGGGGACAGCCACGGGTCGGTGAACAGCACGATCCGCGCCCCGGCCGCCCGCGCTGCCCTGGCGATCTCCAGGGTGTCCCGTTCATACCGGCGGAAGTCGAACGCGGCCAGGACGTCGCGCTTGCCGACGTCGGCGATCGCGCCAGCCCGGTCCGTGGCCGACGGCTGGACCAGCCGGACGCCGTGACGAAGCTCGCGCAGCACCGACGCCAGGTACCCGGCCAGCAGCTGGCTGAACCATCCGCCGACGGCCAGCACCTGCCGCCCGCCGTCGGCCAGCAGCGCCACCGCGCGGCGGAACTCATCCGGGTCAAGGCCGGCCACGCTGGCCATCACCGCATCGCCCGCGGTCTTCGCGCTGGTGCTGAGCACGTCGGCGGGCCGCTGGCCGGCCTGGTGGCGGCGGTAGACCTCGACCGGCGGCATCATCCGCGCGGCTATCTCCTCGTGGAGCTGCCGCTGGAACGCCGCGTAGCTGCTGAAGCCCAGCTGGGCGATGAACCGGCTCACCGTCGGCACACTCACGCCCGCATGCTGAGCCAGGCGTGCCGAGGACTCCAGGCCTATCGTCGGCGGCCCGGATAGCAGCACCCGGGCGACCCGGCGCTCGGACTGGGAGAGCCCGCCGAGCCGCTGCCGGATCCGCTCCGAGACCCGCGCTCCGGGCTGGCCGCCGTCGTCCGCGCCGTCCGCCCGTCCGCCGTCTTGCCGGTCCGCTCGCCGTGCACCGTTCACGCTTCACCACCGCTCGGGTTAGTGAACGAATTGTTACACGAATCCGCCTTGACCGGAATCTCTGAAACATGTTGTACTCAGGCATGCCCCCCGGCGTTAGGTCACTGTATAGGGATATAGGCGTACTTCGCCCGATTCTCACGGAGTCTGCCGAGCGCTTCGGCACGCCGGTCTACGTGCTCGACCTCGTCTCGGTGGAGCGGGCCGCCCGGCACCTTGAGTCCGCCTTCCCCGCCCCGTGGATCAGGCTCTACTCGGTCAAGGCCAACGACCTGCCGGAGATCGCCGGCTTCCTGCGCCGCCGGGGCTGGGGCACGAGCGTGGTGTCGTCCGGGGAGTGGCAGCACGCCCGCCGGGGCGGGGTCAGCAACGACCGGGTCGCCTTCGAGGGCATCGGGAAGACCGACGCCGAGCTGGAGTACGCGGTGAGCGAGGCCGCGGCGGGACGGCCGCCGCTCTGGCTCGCCATCGAGTCCGCCCAGGAGGCGGCCAGGCTGGCCGAGCTCGCGGCGGGCCACGGCCTTGGCCGCGGCGCGGCGCGGCCGCTGGACATCCTGCTCCGGCTCAACCCGGACGTCGCCCCGGAAACCCGCGCCGAGTTCGCGGTCGGCGCCCGGTCCAGCAAGTTCGGCATGAGCCGGGAGGACCTGCTCGGGCTCGTCCGCGGCGGGGCTCTCGACGACCCCGGGCTGCGGCTGCGCGGCGTGCACGCGCACGTCGGCTCGGACCTCGGCGACGTCGGCGCCTGGTGCGCCGCGGGAGTCCGCTCGGCACGGCTGCTGGCCGAGCTGCGCGCCGAGGCGGAGGCCGGCTCGGCCCGCATCCGCTCGGCACCCGCGGACCTGGACACGATCGACTTCGGCGGCGGGTTCCCGCTGCCGGGCCCGGGAGTTCCCGCTCCCGGGCAGTTCCGCAGGGCCCTGGCCCGCGCGCTCGCGGGCGCGGGCCTCACGCTGCCGCCGCGCCCGGCGATCGAGCCGGGCCGCTGCCTGGTCGGGGCGGCCGGCTGGCTGGTCGCCCGCGTCCTGCACTCCCGGCGCGGACGCGGCCGGAGCCAGCTTGCGGTGCTCGACGCCGGGATGACCGAGTTCATCAGGCCGGCCCTGTACGGCAGCCATCATGCGGCGCACCCGCTCAGCACCGGAGCCGGCTCCGCCGGGGCTGCCAGCTTCATTCAGAACGGATCCCGGGGCGCCATCGCCAGCGCCGCCGGCCCGGTCCAGGGCGATCTCCGCGAGACCGCGCTGGAGGGACCCGTCTGCGAGTCCACGGACTCGCTCGGCATCCACCTGCTACCGCCACTGCGCCGCGGCGACCTGATCGCGATCGAGCGAGCCGGCGCCTACGGTGCCTCGTTCACCTCCCGCTACAACGGCAGGCCCGCGCCCGCCGAGGTGCTGCTCTGGCCGGACGGCTTCCTCGAGCTCTGCCACCGGCCGCCCGTCACCGCGCTCCGGCCGGCATCGGCTCATGGTGCGCCGCGCTGCCTGGCAACGGCCGGCCAGGACGCAGCCGCCGGCTTACTCACCGCCCGCGAATTGGAGTAACCCCCATGAAGATCCTCCGGCTCCCCCGCATCCGAACCTCACCGGGACACAGCGCCCGGCCGGCCCGCACGGCCCGGCGCGCGGCGTCCCTCCCCCGGCGCATGCGCAGCGTGCCGGCTCTGGCGGCGACCGTTCTCGGCCTGACCATGGTCACCTCGCTCGCCGCCGCCGCCGCGGGCCCGGCTGCCGCCGCAGCCTCGCACGGCTCCGCCGCGGACACGCTCCGGATCGAGGCGCAGACCTCGTTCTCCACGTTCAACCCGTTCACCGCCTACTTCTCCGGCGACCTTGAGGTGATCGGCGAGATCTACCCCAACCTCATCGCCACGAACGAGCGCGGCCTGCCGACGCCGTACCTCGCGACCAAGTGGAACATCTCCGCCAGCAAGCTGACCTGGACGTTCACCCTCCACCCGGGCCTGAAGTGGAGTGACGGCAAGCCGATCACGGCCGCCGACGCGGCCTGGACGCTGAACCTGATCATGCACAACGCGGCGGCGGCAGCCGCCAACGGCGCCCTGGTCGCCGACTTCGCGACCGTGACCGCGCCGAATGCCACCACGCTGGTCATCACGACCAAGAAGCCGGTGGCGGACATGCTCTATGACCTCGCCACCATCCCGATCGTGCCGGAGCACATCTGGGCCAGCAAGGTGGCGGGCATCAGCTCGTTCAAGAACCAGGCCACGCCCGTGGTCGGCTACGGGCCGTGGCGGCTGACCGGTTACGTGCCGAACCAGTACGCGACGCTGACCGCCAACAAGACCTTCTTCATGGGCGCGCCGAAGTTCCGCACGCTGATCATCCAGTACTACTCCAACCAGGACGCCGCGGTCGCCGCGCTGCGCAGCGGCCAGCTCGACGCGATCGAGTACAGCCTGACCGCCACCCAGTTCGACGCGCTCAAGGGCGTCAAGGACATCGCCGTCTACCCGCAGGTGTCCAGCACCTGGACGGCGATCGAGCTCAACCCCGGAGCGCGCACCAGGTCCGGCCGTCACTTCGGCAACGGCAACCCGGCGCTGCAGAACCCGACGGTGCGCCAGGCCATCGAGCTGGCCATCAACAAGAGGGAGCTGGTCTCCAAGGTCATGGGCGGACTCGCGGTGCCCGGGCAGGGGTACCTGCCGCCCGCCTACCCGCAGTTCGTCTGGGCCCCGCCGGCCTCCCAGCAGCTCAACTACGACCCGGCCAAGGCCAACCAGCTGCTCAGCGCCGCCGGGTACAAGATGGGCCCGAACGGCGTCCGGATCGACCCGAAGACGCACAAGCCCCTCGTTCTGCGCCTTGGCATCCACTCCGACGAGGCCTCCGACGCGGCCATGGCGCCCTACATCGTGGAGTGGCTGAAGGCCATCGGGATCCAGGTCACCGTGCAGTCGATGAGCTTCAACGAGCTCAACGCCGACCTGCCCAAGGGCGACTGGGACATGCTGTCGGACACCTGGTCCACCGGACCGGACCCGACCTACCTGCTGTCGATCCAGACCTGCGGGGTGCTGCCGCTCAACAACGGGACCGGGTTCAACTCCGACGCGTTCTTCTGCAACCCGGCCTACGACAAGCTGTTCGCGCAGCAGTCCACCGAGTTCAGCAGCGCGCAGCGGGTGCAGACGATCGACAAGATGCAGCAGATCCTCTACCAGAACGCGGTGGACGTGATCCTCTACTACCCGGACTGGCTCAGCGCGATCCGCACCGACGTGGTGAAGAACTACTTCTACGGCAAGCCCAACGCCCAGGGCTTCTACCCGATCCCGAACGAGTTCATCAACTGGCGCACCGCGACGCCGGTCGCCGCTGACACCTCCTCGTCCGCCAGCCCCGCGCTGTGGATCGTGATCGCGGTCGTCGCCGTCATCGTGCTCGCCGGCGGAGCGTTCCTCATCCGCCGCCGGGCCACGGCCTCCGAGCGCGAATAGGCGAGGACCGGGCAGGCAGGAGTAACAGCCGTTGAGCAGCAGCTCGGCTCCGCTCTCGGCGCAGAGCCTGAGCGCGCTGGAGGTCCCGCCGGACGGCGGGGCCTCCAGCGCCCGGGACTTCGCGCACTACCTGGGCCGGAAGCTGGCAGCAGCCGTGATCAGCTTCGCGATGCTGCTGGTGGTCGGCTTCATCATCTTCAGCCTGATGCCGTCCAACCCGGTCGAGGCGCTGACCAGGGGCCGTCCCACCAGCGCCCGGCAGATCGCGTTCCTCACCAGGCAGCTCGGGCTGAACCAGCCGGTGTGGGAGCGCTTCGTCCACTTCGTGGTCAACACCCTGCAGGGGCATCTCGGCTACTCCTGGCAGTTCGAGACGCCGGTCGCCACGCTGATCGCCCAGCGGCTGTGGCCCACGCTGCTGCTGATGGGCAGCTCGACGATCGTGTCGGTGCTGCTCGGGATGTGGCTGGGCATTCACAGCGGCTGGCGCCCGGGCAGCCTGCTGGACCGTGCCTCGACCGGCTCGGCCATCACGCTGTGGTCGGTGCCCACGTTCTGGCTGGGGATCATCCTGCTGGTGCTCGGCGCCGAGGGCTTCGGGCCGGTCCCGCCGCTGTTCCCGGCCGGCGGCATGTCCACGCCCGGAACCCCGGGCGGGTTCACCCTGTTCCACATTCTCGACATAGCGCGGCACCTCGTCCTGCCGTGCCTGACGCTGGTGCTGGTGGTCTTCGCCCAGTATCAGATGATCATGCGCTCGTCGATGATCGACGAGGCCGGGAACCCGTACCTGCTCACCGCCCGGGCCAAGGGGCTGCGCGACGCCGAGGTCCGCCAGCGGCACGCGGTGCCGAACGCCCTGCTCCCCTCGGTGACCCTGATCTTCCTCCAGGTCGGCACGATGATCAGCGGCGCGATCACGGTGGAGACCGTCTACTCCTGGCCGGGCCTTGGCTACCTCACCTACCAGGCGCTGCAGATCCCGGACCTGCCGCTGCTGGAGGGCACGTTCATCATCTTCAGCGCCTCGGTGATCGTGTTCAACCTGCTGGCCGACCTGCTGTACCGGTATCTCGACCCGAGGGTGCGCCGCACATGACCGCCACCGCCCAGCTACCCGCCGGCGCCAGCGCCGCGCCGCCGCGGCTGGCGGCACTGCGGCGGTTCGCCCGGGAGTACGCTGCCCGGCCGGCCGCCATGGCCGGCCTTGGCATACTGCTCGCGCTGACGATCATGGCGCTGGCCGCCCCGCTGTTCATTCACGCCAGCGACCTCGACGTCATCAACGCGCCGGGCCAGCCCCTGGCCCCGCCGTCGGCGCGCTTCCCGCTCGGCACCGACTACGCGGGGCGCTCGATCCTCACCCTGCTGATCTGGGGCACCCGGCCGTCGCTGGCGATCGCGGTGCTGGCCACCGCGCTCACGATGCTGCTGGGCAGCGTGATCGGCCTGCTGGCCGGGCACTACGGCGGGATCGTGTCGCGGGTGCTGATGGCGGTCACCGACTGGTTCATCGCCCTGCCGACGCTGCCGCTGGCCATCGCCCTCGCCGCGGTCCTCGGCCAGGGGGACACCTCGATCACGATCGCCATCGCGGTCACCTCCTGGCCGGGCACCGCGCGGCTGATCCGGGCGCAGACGCTGGCCGTGGAGGCCCGGCCGTTCATCGAGCGCGCCAGGGCGCTCGGCGCGCGTGACAGCCAGCTCGTGCTGCGCCAGGTGCTGCCCAACGTCGCGCCGTTCATCCTGGTCTCCGGCACGCTGACGGTCTCCGGTGCGATCATCTCGGAGGTCACGCTGGCGTTCCTCGGGCTGGGCAATCCGACCGACGTGTCCTGGGGCTCCATGATCAACCAGGCGTTCTTCCAGGGCGCCGTCACCAGGGGCGCCTGGTGGTACCTGCTGCCCCCGGGCATCGCGATCGTGATCGTCGCCCTGGCCTTCACGATGATCGGCCGGGCGGTCGAGAACATCCTCAACCCCCGGTTGGCGAGGAAGCCGTAATGGCCCCGCTGCTGGAGCTTCGCGACCTGGCGGTGACCTACCGCTCCGGGGGAGAGCCCGTGCGCGCGGTGCGCGGCGTCAGCCTCACCCTGGAGGCGGGCCAGACACTCGGCATGGCGGGCGAGTCGGGCTGCGGCAAGACCACGGTGGCGCTCAGCCTGCTGCGGCTGCTGCCCGCCAGCGCCCGCATGACCGGCGAGATCCTGTTCAAGGGCGAGAACATCATCGGGATGGGCTGGCAGAAGCTGCGCGCGGTGCGCTGGGCCGAGGCCTCGGTGGTGTTCCAGGGCGCGATGAGCGCGCTGAACCCGGTCCGCACGATCGGCGAGCAGATCTGCGAGCCGATCCTGCTGCACGAGAAGGCCAGCCGCCGGGCGGCGGACGCCCGGGCCGCCGACCTGCTCGACAGCGTCGGCGTCCCGGCACGCCGGCGTGCCGGCTACCCGCACGAGCTTTCCGGCGGCCAGCGGCAGCGCGTCATGATCGCCATGGCGCTCGCCTGCCGGCCTGACCTCATCATCGCCGATGAGCCCACGACCGCCCTCGACGTCATCGTGCAGGCGCAGATCCTGGAACTGCTGACCAGCCTGGTCCGGGAGCGGCAGATCAGCATGATGGTGATCAGCCACGACCTCTCGGTGCTGGGCCAGTCCTGCGACCGCCTGGCAATCATGTACGCCGGCCAGATCGCCGAGATCGGCCCGTCCCGGCAGGTTCTCCGCGAGCCCCGGCATCCCTACACCGACATCCTCTCCCGGGCCTTCCCGCGGATGGGCGACCCCGGCTCCCGCCTGGCCCCTGCCGGACTGCCCGGCGAGCCACCCGACCTTCGCGACGACCTGGCAGGCTGCCCGTTCGAGCCGCGCTGCCCGGAGGCGGTCGCGCAGTGCCGCACCCACGCGATCGAGCTGTGGCCCGCGGGCCCGGCGCGCCACTCCGCCTGCATCAAGGTCCTGGACTCCGCCGGCGCGAGCGGCGCTGCGGAGGCCCCCGGCCCGGCCGCCGCGCCGGCCGCCGCACCGGACGGCCCGCCGGAGCAGACGGGCTGCCGCCCCGCCCCGGCCGGCGGCCCCGGCCCGGACGGCAGCGCCGTGCTGGAGGCCCGCCACCTGACCGTGGTGTTCCCGGCCCGCCGGGGCCGGCGGCCTGCCCGCGCCGTCGACGACGTGAACCTGTCGATCGGCCGGGGCGAGATCGTCGCCCTGATCGGCGAGTCCGGCTGCGGCAAGTCCACCCTGGCCCGCGCGCTGGTCGGCCTCGTCCGGCCGACCAGCGGGGAGGTCCGCTACGACGGCGCGGCGCTGCGCTACTCCGGCCCCGCGCTGCGCGAGCACCGCCGGCATGTCCAGCTCGTCCTGCAGGACCCTGCCGCGGCTCTCAACCCGCGGCAGAACGTGTTCGACGCGGTCGCCGAGGGGCCTCGGCTGCACGGCGAGCGAGCCGGGCTGACCGGCGTCGTGCACGGCGCGCTCGCCCGGGCCGGCCTGCGCCCGCCGGGGCAGTTCATCGCGCGGTACCCGCACGAGCTGTCCGGCGGACAGCAGCAGCGGGTCGTCATCGCCGGCGCGCTCGCGCTCAGCCCGTCGGTGATCGTCGCCGACGAGCCGGTCTCGTCGCTGGACGCCTCGGTGCGCGGCGAGATCCTCAAGCTGATCCTGAGCCTGCGCGACCAGCTCTCGCTGTCGGCGCTCATCGTCAGCCACGACCTCGGCGTCGCCTGGAACATCGCCGACCGGGTGGCGGTCATGTACCTGGGCCGCGTGGTCGAGGTCGGCGACGTGGACGAGGTGCTGCTGCGGCCGCGCCACCCGTACACCCAGGCGCTGCTCTCGGTGCTCCCCGACGCCGCCCGCGACAGCCCGGGAACCGCCCTGGCCGGCGAGCCGCCCGATCCCACGGCTATACCGCCCGGGTGCCGGTTCCACCCGCGCTGCCCGAGACTGGCGGCCCTCCCGGACGGCGACCCGCGCGGCGAGTCGTGCCGGGGCACGCCGGTCCCGGTGCTCCCCGCCGTTCCCGGGCCGGCCACCGAGGCCAGCCTGGTCGCCTGCCACCTCGCCGACCTCAGCACAAGCCTGATATCCCACCCCCCCATCACGAGCTGAGCGGAGGAACCCCCATGTATCAGTCCCGCGCCGGCCACCGTTCCCGGATGGCCAGCCTGCGCGTCGCGGGCGTGCTCGCTCTCGGCGCTGCGCTGGTCGCAGCCTGCTCCTCTGGCTCGCCCGGGTCCTCGTCCGGGCCCCAGACGACGGCGATCGTGCCGACATCCCAGGGCAGTACCCCGAACCAGATCTTCCCGATCTTCAACGGGGCCCAGAACACCGTCGTCAACCAGCAGGGCTTCCAGTGGCTGATGTACCGGCCGCTGCTGTGGTACGGCGGCGAGCCCGGCAACGAGTTCGGCCTGTACGAGAGCATCAGCATCGGCAACCCACCGGTCTACAGCAACCACGACTCGGTCGTGACGATCACGATGAAGCACTGGAACTGGTCCGACGGCAAGCCCGTCACGGCCAGGGATGTGCAGTTCGACTACAACCTGATCAAGGCCAACAAGAAGAACTACGGCGCGTATACGCCCGGCGGCTTCCCCGACAACGTGAAGTCGTTCCAGGTGGTCAATCCGTATGAGATCCGGCTCACGCTCACCAGGTCCTTCAACCCCACCTGGTACAGCACGGGCGACCTGGCGCTGCTCACCCCGCTGCCGCAGCACGCGTGGGACAAGACATCCGCCACCGGCAAGGTCGGCAACTATGACATGACCACCGCGGGCGCGGTGTCGGTGTACAAGTACCTGTTCGGCCAGGGGAGCCAGCTCAACAGCTACTCCACCAACCCGCTCTGGCAGGTCGTCGACGGACCCTGGAAGCTGAAGTCATTCTCCACGCGCGGCGACATCGTGATGGTCCCGAACAAGAGCTACTCGGGGCCGGTCAAGCCGAAGCTCAAGGAGTTCATCGAGCGGCCGTTCACCTCCGACACTGCCGAGTTCAACGCCCTGCTGGCGCAGACCGGGCTGACCACGGGCTTCATTCCGACCGCGGACCTAAGCCAGGCGAAGACCCTGGTGAGTGAGGGCTACCGGGAGTTCCGGTCGCTCACCTACGGCTTCAACAACATCTACCTGAACTACAACAACGCCGCCGACGGCATGCTGTTCCGCCAGCTTTATATCCGCCAGGCGCTGCAGCGCCTGATCAACCAGCCGCAGGACGTGACGTATGCGCTGCATGGCGCGGGCAACCCGAGCTACGGCCCGGTGCCGCTGGAGCCGCCGAGCCCGTACACCACGCCGTATGAGCGGTCCAATCCGTACCCGTTCAGCGTCGCCGCCGCCCGGCAGCTGCTCGCCTCGCATGGCTGGACGGTCAGGCCGGGCGGCACCGACACCTGCGCCAGGCCGGGAACCGGCCCGGCCGACTGCGGTGCCGGGATCAAGGCAGGGCAGCAGTTCACGGTCAAGGCTCTCTACCCGAGCGGCGACCCGAACTTCGCGGTGATGATGGAGAACTGGCAGTCCGCGGCGCGGTCGGCTGGCATTTCGATGAGCCTGCAGTCCGGCGAGTTCAACCAGGTCACCTCCGAGATCTCGGTGTGCAAGAAGGGAACGTCCGCCTGCGGATGGCAGCTCGGCACCTGGGGCGGCTGGACGCAGGGCCAGTACCCGAGCGGGCAGGGCATCGTCACCACCGATGTGACCGGGATGCCCGCCCCGGTCGGGCCGGAGGTCAACAGGCTGGTCGCGGCCACCGAGTACAGCGGCAAGCCCGGTGTCTTCGCCCAGTACGAGAACTACGTCGCAAAGTACCTGCCGACGCTGTTCATGCCGTGGGAGCAGGGGACCACCTCGGTCGTGCTAAAGAGCCTGAAAGGCTACACCGCCGACCAGGAAACCCCGTTCGCGGATACATTCCCCGAGAACTGGTACTTCACCAAGTAGCGATCCCGAGCCATGGTCGCTTACTGCATCCGGCGCTCCGGCCAGGGCCTGGTCGTAGTCGTGCTGGTCTCATTCCTGACGTTCATCGAGGCACACATCATGCCGGGCAATCCGGCGCGCGCCATCCTCGGCATTCACGCCAGCCCGGCACAGCTGAGGGCCTTCGAGATCGAGAACGGGTACAACCTGCCGCTGCCGCTGCAGTACCTGAAGTACATTGACCGGCTGATCCATGGAAACCTGGGCTTCTCGTATCAGCTCAACCAGAGCGTGGCAGCACTGCTGGCAGAGCGGCTGCCCGCGACAGTCATCCTCGTGGGCCTGTCAACGGTAGTCGCTCTGCTGCTGTGCGTGCCCATCGCGATCACTCAGGCGGTCCGGCGCAACAAGCCGGCCGACTATGCGATCACCGGAGCGCAGTACGCGCTGTACTCGATGCCCACCTTCTGGCTCGGGCTCATGATGATCATGCTGTTCGCGGAGAAGCTGCGGATCCTGCCGCCGACGGCACCCCAGGGCAACGTGCCGCAGATCCTGGCACACCCGCTGGGACTGGTACTGCCGGTCGCGACGCTGGCGCTGGGCAGCGTCGCGGCCTTCAGCCGATACCTCCGGTCGTCGCTCCTGGACAACCTGGCCGAGGACTACGTGCGCACGGCGCGAGCCAAGGGCGGCTCGCGCCGTGTCGTCCTCTTCCGGCACGTGTTCCGCAATGCGCTGGCGCCGATCATCACGCTGGTCGGCCTGTCCCTGCCGGGGATCCTGTCGGGAGCGCTGATCACCGAGGCGCTCTTCAACTACCCGGGCATGGGCATGCTGTTCTGGCAGTCGGCGCTGTCCTCGGATTACGCCGTCATGCTCGGCATCACGATCATCGTGGCGATCGCCACCGTGGCCGGGTCGCTCCTCGCCGACATCCTCTACGCCGTCATGGACCCGCGGGTCCGGTACGTGAGGGCAGGACAGTGACGGGGGCGACTGCCCGGGCCGAGGTTCCGCCGGCAGAGCTGCAGATCGGCGAGCGCCCGGTCGCCAGCCCGCTGCGGCACGCCATGGACGTCCTCACGGCGAACAAGGCTGCGCTGATCGGGATCATCGTGATCATTTTGATGGTGCTGTTCTCGTTCGTCGGACCGATCTTCTACCACACGAACCAGATCACCACGAACCTGCCGGACTCGCTGAAGCCGCCGAGCGCGCTTCATCCGCTCGGTACCGATAACGAGGGATACGACGAGCTCGGCCGGCTGATGCTCGGCGGCCAGACCTCGCTCGAGGTCGGCCTGGCCGCCGCGGTCGTTGCCACTGTGATCGGGGTCATCTACGGGGCGGTCGCGGGCTTCGTGGGCGGCATCGTCGACGGCTTCATGATGCGCGTCGTAGACGCGCTGCTGGCGATACCGACCCTGTTCTTGCTGATCTACCTGTTCGCCGTGTTCCGTGCCAACGTGGTCCTGCTGATCTTCATAATCGGCCTGGTTGCCTGGCTGGTCCCGGCCAGGCTCGTCCGGGCCGAGACGCTGTCGCTTCGCACCAGGGAGTACGTCGACGCCGTGCGGGTGATGGGCGGCAGCCGACCGCGGATGATCTTGCGGCACATCATCCCGAACACGATCGGGACGATCACCGTCAACGCCACGTTCCAGGTCGCCGACGCGGTGCTGGCGCTGGCCTTCCTGTCGTTCCTCGGCCTGGGCATCCAGCCGCCCTCGGCCGACTGGGGCAGCATGCTCTCCACCGGCATCAACTACGTGTACGGCGGCGAGTGGTGGCTTATCTACCCGCCCGGCCTGGCCATCATGCTGGTCGTCATGGCGTTCAACGCCGTCGGCGACGCGCTTCGCGACGTGTTCGAGACCCGACTGCAGCCGCGCTAACTGGCAAGCCCGTTCAGTCAGCCACTACGAGACAAGAGGGAGCGACGTGCTCGACGTTCTGATCGCCGGCGGTGAGGTGTACGACGGGACCGGGTCCGATCCGGTGCGGGCCGACGTGGGGATCGCCGGCGACCGCATCGCGTGGATAGGGCCCCGGGGCCGGGCGCCCGGGGCAGCGGCCGTCATCGACGCCGCCGGCAAGGCGGTGGCGCCGGGGTTCATCAACATCCTCAGCCACTCCTACCTTTCGGTCCTGCACGACCCGCGGTCGCTCGGCGAGCTGACCCAGGGCGTGACCACCGAGGTGTTCGGCGAGGGCAGCTCGATGGGCCCGCTCACCGAGCGGATGAAGTCAGAGCTGGCGCGAAACCGCGGCGGGCTGGACTACGAGGTGACGTGGACCCGGCTGCGCGAGTACCTCGACCACGTCGAGCGGCGCGGCTGCTCGCAGAACGTGGCCTCGTTCATCGGCGGCGGGACGATCCGGGCGAACGGGGTCGGCTACGACGACCGCCCGGCAACGGCAGCCGAGCTGGACGCGATGCGGGCGCTGGTCGCTGAGGAGATGGCGGACGGGGCGCTGGGCATCGCGTCCGCGCTGATCTACCCGCCGGGCAGCTACGCCGCCACTGCCGAGCTCACCGAGCTGTGCAAGGTCGCGGCGGAGTACGACGGCTGCTACGCCTCGCACATCCGCAGCGAGGGCGAGAACCTGCACGGCGCGATCGGCGAGTTCCTGTCGATCGTCCGGGATGCCGGGCTGCGCGGCGAGGTCTTCCACCTCAAGGCATCCGGCCGGCCGAACTGGGACAAGATGGACGGGGCGATCGAGCTGCTGGAGCAGGCCCGGGCGGCCGGGGACCCGGTCACCGCGGACGTCTACCCCTACCCGGCCAGCTCGACCGGGCTGACCAGCATCATCCCGGACCGGTATCACGAGGGCGGATCCGACGCGCTCTACGACCGGCTCGGCGACCCGCGCACCCGGGCCCGGATCCGCGCCGAGCTTGCCCGCTCCGGCCGCTGGGGCGATGTGACCGAAGCCGAGAGCGTGCTGATCCTGCAGGTCACCAGGGAGGAGAACCGGCGCTGCCAGGGCCGGACGCTGGCCGACATCGCGGCCGAGCGCGGGACCGACCCGATCGAGACCGCGATGGACCTGATCGCGAGTGACCGGTCCAGGGTGGGAACCGCGTTCTTCTCCATGTCCGAGGACAACCTGCGCAAGGCCCTGGCCCGGCCCTGGGTCGCGATCAGCTCGGACGGGGCGTCGATGGCTCCGGAGGGCGCGTTCCTGCGGGCGCCGACTCATCCCCGGGCATACGGCAGCTTCGCCCGGGTGCTCGGGCACTATGTCCGTGACGAGAGGCTGCTGACCCTGGCCGACGCGATCCGGAAGATGAGCGGGCTGCCCGCGCAGACGCTCCGGCTGAAGGACCGGGGGCTGCTGCGGGAAGGCTACTTCGCCGATGTCGTGGTCTTCGACCCGGCAGCCATCGCCGACCTGGCCACGTTCGCGCGGCCGCACCAGCTATCAGCCGGGGTCAGCGAGGTGATAGTCAACGGCACGGTCACGCTCTCCGGCGGCGAGTTCACCGGCAGGCTGGCCGGCCGCGCCCTTGCCGGGCCGGGGGCCCGGCGGTGACGGCGGCCGGCGCGGCTCGCGCCTCCGCCCTGGTGACCGGGCTCAGCCGGGACGAGGCGGCGGCCGCCGTCGCCGCCGTCGCAGCGTCGTGCTCGGGCCACCTCGGGGTCGCCGCCCGGCACCTGGAGACCGGCGAGGAGCTTAGCTGGAACGCTGACGGCCAGATCGAGACCGCCAGCGCGGTGAAGGTCGCGATCCACGCCGAGGTCATGCGGCAGGCCCGGCTCGGCCGCATCGACCCCGGCGCCGCCGTGCAGACTACGGCGGCTGACCTGGCAGGCGGATCCGGCGTGCTGGCCGTGCTGCGGCCCGGGCTGCGCTGCACGATCGCGGACCTGTGCACGCTGATGATCGTCGTGTCCGACAACACCGCGACGAACATGCTGATCGGCCTGCTCGGCGGCGTCGACGCGGTCAATGAGGGGATCGCGGCGCTCGGCTACCCCGGGATACGCCTGGACCACAAGATCAGCTACCCGCCGCCTCCGCTGGTGGCCGGGGACCAGCCGCCGTGGGAGCCGGTCGGCCGCCCGCTCGCGGTGGCCACGCCGGCGGAGTTCTGCCGCCTGATGGGTGACCTGCACGCCGGGAAGGTCGTCGACGCCGGCGCCTCCGCGCAGATCATCGCCGTGATGCGGCACCAGCAGTCGCAGGGCCTGCTCCCCCGGGCCTACCTGGACGTGGCCGAGCCGCCGGACAACGCGGGCCCGGACGGCCCGGCCATTGCCAGCAAGACCGGCAGCGTCGGCGGCTGCCGGGTGGACACCGGGCTGCTGTACCTGCCCGGCGACGGCGGCACCGTGGCGTACTGCATAGCCGCGGACCGGCTGGCGGACCGTACGATGACGGCGCTGGCCGAGGGCAACGAGGTGTGCGGCCGGCTCGGCGCGATCCTGCTGGCCCGCTGGTGGCCAGGCCCGGGACCGGTGCCCGTCCGCGACGGCTGGCTGCCCGCGCACGCCCCCGGGCCGGCGCCCGCTCCGCCCCGCGCGCAGGCTTCCCCCGCGCCGCCGCGGTCACTTGCCCGGCCGCCTGCGCTGCGGCCCGGCGACCGGGTCGCGATCCTGTCGGCTTCCAGCCCGGCCGACCCGGCCACGCTGCCGCTCGGCCTGGGCGCCCTCAGGTTCGCCGGGCTTGAGCCGGTGGTCTACCCCTCCGCCGAGGACCGCGGCAGCACGCGCAGCTACCTGGCCGGAGATGACCGGCTCCGGGCCGGTGACCTGCAGCGAGCGCTGGCCGACCCGGACATCGCCGGGATCATCTTCGCCACCGGCGGCTCGGGCTCGCAGCGCACCCTCGCGGCACTGGACTGGGAGCGGCTGGCAGGCCTGCCGCCCAAGGTGCTGGCGGGCTACTCCGACGTGACCGCGATCCTGGAGGCGGCAGCCTCCCGGCTGGGCTGGGCATCCCTGCATAGCTGCATGGCCAGCTCGGCCGGCCCGGCGGCCCACTACTCGTTCGGCTCGCTGCTGCGCACTCTCATGCACCCCGAGCAGGCCATGTGGCTCTCGTTCCCCGGCGCGACGACAGTGGTCAGCGGCACCGCGGCCGGCCTCACGCTCGGCGGGAACCTGTCCCTGCTGGTGTCCTCCCTCGCCACTGCCACCTCGCGGCCAGCGCGAGGCGGGATCCTGCTGGTGGAGGACGAGAGCGAGGAGGACTACCGGATCGACCGGATGCTCACCCAGCTACGCCGGTCGGGCTACCTGGACGGCGTCGCCGGCATCATCTGCGGGACGTTCCACGGCTGCGGCGAGCCCGGGCAGATCGAGCCGATCCTCGCCGAGCGGCTCGGCGGCCTCGGCGTGCCCATGATCGCCTGGGCAGACATCGGCCACGGCGGGCCGAACCAGGCCTTCCCCATCGGCATCGCCGCCGAGCTAGACGCCGATGCCCGCACCCTGCGGCTGCTGGACCCGCCGCTGACGCCGCTGGCCTGAGGCCCGGCGGGCGCGGGCGCCGGCTCAGCGGCCGGTCACAGGCCGGCCAGGAACCCGGCGAGCACGTCGTTGAACTCCCGGGGGCGCTCCAGGTTCGGCATGTGCCCGGCGCCGTCGATCACCGCGAGACGGCTGCCGGGGATGCCGCGGTGCATCGCCTCGGCGTCGCCGACCGGCGTGAACTCGTCCTCGGTGCCGACGATCACCAGCGCGGGCACCGTGATCTGCGGCAGCAGCCCGGTGTAGTCGGGGCGCTCGGCGCGGCTGCGCAGCGCGGCAGCCGCCCCGGCGGCGGGCGCCCGCCGCATCATCGCCAGCACGTGCTCCGCGACGGCCGGCTGCTCCTCGATCGTGCGGGGCGCGATCATCTTCGGCAGGATCTCGGTCGCGTAGCCGGCCATCCCCTCCCGCTCCAGCCTGTCGGCCAGCTCGTACCGCCACTTCTTCCGGCCAGGGGTGTCGAGCTGGGCGAAGGTGCTCGCGAGCACCAGGGCGCGGACCCGGCGCGGGAAGAGCCGGCAGAACTCCAGGGCGACCTGCCCGCCCATGGACAGCCCGGCCACGACGGCCTGCTGCGAGCCCAGGTGGTCCATCAGCGCGGCAAGGTCCTGTGCATACGCCGGCCACGGCACCGGGCCGGCCGGGACCGTGCTCGCGCCGAGCCCGCGCAGGTCCGGTGCGATGACCCGGCACCCGCGGCCCCGCGTGCCGCCGGTCCCGATCTCGGCGACCTGCGGGCGCCACATGGACCGGTCGAACGGGTGACCGTGGATCAGCAGCAGCGCATCCCCCGCGCCGGTCACGTCGCATGCCAGCGCGATGCCGTTGACCCGTGCCGTGATCTCAGCCATGTCACCTCGCTAGCACCGGCAGGCTACCGGATCGGCGGCCGGCGGTCTCTGCGACGGGCTCTCCGGTATAGCGTGAGGCTGCTGGACTGGCGTGCGTTCACCCGCGGAGCGAGGTCATGGCCGGGAAGTGGCAGGATATGAGCCCTACTGCGAGGAAGCTGCTGATCCTTGGCGGGGCGGCGGAACTCGCCCTGAAGGTGGCGGCCCTGGCCGACATGCGGCGACGTCCGGCCAGCCAGATCCGCGGCCCGAAGCTGGCCTGGGCCGCGGCCCAGGCGGTCAACGGCCTCGGCCCGGTCAGCTACTTCCTGTTCGGCCGCCGCAAGAGCGCAAGCTGACGTGACCATCCGCCCGGGCAGGCTGCCCATGGGCGCGCTGACGGCCTAGCCCGCCTGCGCGGAGGCTAGGATGCGGCAATCGCGCACGAGCCGGAGGTGACGGTGCTGGAGCAGGCGGACAGGCTGCAGGGGGTCAGGTACGACATCCGCGGGCCGGTGCTGCGCCGGGCCCGGCAGATCGAGGCCGCCGGCCACCCGGTGCTGAAGCTCAACCTGGGCAATCCGGCTCCGTTCGGCCTGGTCGCGCCGGAAGCCGTGGTGGACGAGGTGGCCCGCGGCCTCGCGGACGCGCAGGGCTACAGCGACGCCCGCGGCATCCTGCCCGCCCGGGAGGCCGTCGCCAGCTACTACGCGGCCGCCGGGGTGACCGGCGTCGGCGCCGATGACGTGTACCTCGGCAACGGCGTCTCCGAGCTGATCGTGATGGCGCTGCAGGCGCTCCTCGACCCCGGCGACGAGGTGCTGATCCCGAGCCCGGATTATCCGCTGTGGACGGCCGCGGCCACGATGTCCGGCGGCCGGCCCGTGCACTATAGCTGCGACGAGGCGGCCGGCTGGCAGCCCGACCTGGAGCACGTCGCCGCCTCGGTGAGCGCCAGGACGAAGGCCCTGGTGATCATCAACCCGAACAACCCGACCGGCGCCGTCTACTCCCGGCAGACGGTGCTGGGGCTGCTGGAGATCGCCCGGCGGCACCGGCTGCTGGTGCTCAGCGACGAGATCTACGATCAGATCCGCTACGACGGCGCCGTGCACGAGTGCGCCGCCGCTCTCGCCCCGGACGTCCTGGTGCTGACCCTCGGCGGGCTGTCGAAGACCTACCGTCTGGCCGGCCTGCGCGCGGGCTGGCTGGTGGTGTCCGGCCCGCGCGGCGAGGCGTCCGACTACCTCGACGGCCTTGAGCTGCTGGCCAACATGCGGCTGTGCCCCAGCGTGCCCGGGCAGCAGGCCATCGCCGCGGCCCTGACCGGCCGCGAGGGCATTGCCGACCTGCTGCTGCCCGGCGGGAGGCTGCGCGAGCAGCGCGACTTCGCCTGGCGGAAGATGACCGCCATTCCCGGCGTCGACTGCGTGCTGCCGTCCGGGGCGCTGTACCTGTTCCCGCGGCTTGACCCGGACCGCTACAAGATCGCCGACGACGAGCGGCTGGTCATGGACCTTCTGGAGCAGCAGCACCTGCTGCTCTCCCACGGCAGCGGATTCAACCTGCCGACCACCGATCACCTCCGCCTGGTGTTCCTCGCCAGCGTCGACATCCTGGACGACGCCATCGGCCGGCTGGCCAGGTTCCTGGAGGGCTACCAGCAGTAGCCGCCACCGGGCAAGCCGGGACGTGCCGGGGACGTGCCGGGGCGCGGGACATGACCGCCTATCCCCCGCGATACTGCGCACGGTGGCGTGCTGCTAACTTTGAGCTTCGTACCGGATGGGGCCAGACCGGAGGTTTCGATGGGCCTTCCTGCCAGCCAGCGCAGGATCCTGGAGGAGATCGAGGAGACGCTGCGGAGATCCGATCCCCGGCTGACCTCGCTCTTCGCGATCTTCACGAGGCTCAACCACGACGAGGACATGCCTCGTATCGAGGAACTCCGCGCGAAGGCCGCGCTGATCTCGAGCCGGTTCCGGTTCCGGCTCGCCGCCGTCGGCCGCTGGCTTGGCGCCCGGCCGCGACTGCGCAATGCGCTGATCTTCCCGATGGCGATGGCAGCGATGGCCGCTACCCTGCTCGTCGGGATCGCCCTGCCGGTCACGACTCGCTGCGGGGCGGTACCCCGGGTGGCCGGGGCACTGCTCACCGGCGCCCCGCCGAGGGCCAGGTCCATGCTGTGCAGCCGGGCCGTGCGGGTTCCCGCGTTCCTCGGCCGCTGAGCGCCGCTGGCCGCACTGCTCACGGCGCCCGCCGCGCGCGCCGCGAGCGACTGCGCACTCTCAATGACACCGGGCCGGAGCCGTCGGTAGCGTTTCTCCCGGCGGCTGACTGACCGCCGCGGCATAGCCACTGGAGGAGACAATGACCGGACGGGCACCGCTGCCCTACGAGTTCCTTCCCGAGGTACCGTCCTTCACCGTCGAGAGCAACGACATGGCCGACGGCCAGCCGCTCAGCGACGCCCAGGTCTACGACGGCTTCGGGATGACAGGCCGGAACATCTCGCCGCACCTGCGCTGGCACGGCTTCCCCGGGCAGACCCGGGGCTTCGCGGTCACCTGCTTCGATCCCGACGCTCCCACCGGGTCCGGGTTCTGGCACTGGGTGGTCCTCGGCCTGCCCGCCTCGGTCACCGAGCTGGCGACCGGGGTGGCCGGCACCGGCGGGAGCGGCCTTCCGGCCGGGGCGTTCAGCGTCCGGAACGACTACGGGAGCAAGGACTTCGGCGGAGCGGCCCCGCCCGAGGGAGACCCGCCGCACCGGTACATCTTCGCCGTGCATGCGCTGGATACGGACTCGCTCGGGATCGACTCCGACGTCTCGCCGGCGGTCGCGGGGTTCAACCTGACCTTCCGCACGATCGCCCGCGGCATGATCATCCCGGTATACGGCCACTAGCCACCGCGCGGGCCGGGCTGCCGGGCAGGCGGCCGGGCACCAGACCAGTTCACGGAGGATCCCCGATGCCCCTCGATGCCGACACCGTTCGCCTGGCCAGGGGGAAGAACCTGGCCACGGTCGTGACGCTGATGCCGGACGGCCAGCCGCAGGCGCTGCTGACCTGGATTGACACCGACGGCGAGAACCTGCTGGTGAACACCGAGCCGCAGCGCCAGAAGGCGAGGAACGTCCGCAGGGACCCGCGGGTCACCGTGCTCATCCACTCTGCGGAGAACCCCTACGACTGGTCCGAGGTCCGTGGCCGGGTGATCGCCACCACCGGCGGCGAGCGGGCCAGGGCGCACATCGACGAGCTTTCCCGCAAGTACAACGGCGCCGACTACGCCAACCCCGTCGGCCCGCAGGGGCGGGTGATCCTCACGATAGCCCCGGACAAGGTCAATACCCCGAGGCTGCTCGCAGGCCGGTGAGCCGGGCCGCCTGCCGGGTGCCGGGCCGCCTGCCGGGTGCATCGCCGGGGCCCGGTCACCTCAGATCGTCGCGACGCGCTGGCCGCAGCGGCCCGGGTCGTAGCCGGGCAGGCTGGCTAGCTGGTCTAGCAGCCAGCGGGAGGCGAGCACCCGGCCGAGCGCCTGGACCTCCCGGACCGCGGCCTGCCTTGCCGGGATAACCAGGTCGAAGCGTTCCGAGGCCAGGGGGATGAACGAGAGCCCGTAGGCCAGTGCCGCCGGCTCGCTCGCCACTCCGGCGTCGGCCAGCCCAGCGGCGACTGCCGCGGCCACCTCCAGGTGGCCCGCCGCCCTGGTGTCGTAGCCAGCCAGCCCGCCGGGATCGATCCCGAGCCTGCGCAGCTCCCGGTCCAGGACCCGGCGCGCCTCGGCCCCCGGTTCCCTGTTCACCAGGCGTGACCCGCTGCCCGCCAGGTCAGCGACGCCGGTGATCCGTTCTGCCAGCTCTTCGCGGATCACCAGGCCCTCCCGCCACGCGCAGAAGCCGACAACCTCGGCGCCGTCGCGCAGCAGCGCGCGCGCCGCGGCGGTGTTGTACTCGCCGGAATGCCCGCGCAGGTGCGCGCCCGCCGCGTGGACCAGGCCGGCCGCGGCCAGCCGGAGCGCCTCGCGGCTGGAGCACGGCCACCAGATCAGCTCCACCGGCGGGTCCAGCAGCGACAGCGGGTTGGCGAGCAGCGGGAGGGCCGGGTCGCAGCCCGCCACGGTCAGCGTCGGCCGGGGCGGGCCGATGGGCCGTACCCTCTCCGCCTCCGGGCCGGGCGCCGCGCAGACCACGCCGCCAGCGGGCAGGAACCCGGATCTGGTGGCACTCGCCCCGCGCAGCGGGAATGCCACGAAGCCATCCCCCAGCGGCGCCAGCGACACCCGCGCGCCGGGCGGCCCGAGCGGCGCCGCGGCCCGCACGCCGGAGACCGGGGCCGGCTCGGCCGGGTCCCAGATCTCCTCCACCGTCATGCCGAGGGCGCGGCCGAGCGCGATCGCGACCCGCAGCGACGGGTCCGACGCGCCGGACTCCACGGCCGATACCGCCTGCCGGGAGACTCCCGCCATCCCGGCAAGCTGCTGCTGGGAGAGCCCGCGGGCCTGCCGCGCCTGCCGGAGGCGCGCCCCTGCGCCGTCTCCGGCCATCAGCAGGCCCTCTGCCGCTCCGGTGCCGGGACCGCAGCCCCGTCCGGGCCGAACCACGGCGGGTCCACCGCCGTCACCTCCAGGTCGCCGCCCGTGTCGCAGGAGCGGGCGGCCAGGCGGCAGGTGACGAGGACCCCGCGGGTGCGCAGGTCCGCCTCCCAGCCCGGGCCGGCCGGCCGCCACGCCTCCGCCCGTCCGGCCAGCACCATCCCCTCCTCCGGCCGCGCCCCCGGCACGACCCGCTCCGGATGGATCCCGGCGACCGGGCCATCGACCCGCGGGCCGGCGGGCACGAAGCCGAGGTAGCCGACAAGCTCGGCGACCCTGCGGCTGGCGGGCCGCAGCACGACCTGGTCGGGCGGGCCGGTCTGGAGCAGCCGTCCGCGGTCCAGGACCGCCAGGCGGTGCGCGAAGGCCTGCGCCTCGGCAAGCTCGTGCGCGACCAGCACCGCCGGAAGCTGCCGGTCGGCGGCGAACGAGACGACCAGGCCAGTCAGGCTCCGCCGCAGCGCGTGATCCAGCCCCGCATACGGCTCGTCCAGCAGCAGCGCGTCGCACCCGGCCAGCAGCAGCCTGCCGAGCGCGACCCGGTGCGCCTGGCCTCCGGACAGCCGGGCCGGCATCGCGTGCAGCAGGCCGGCGATGCCCAGCGCCCGGGCGAGCGAGTCCACCGACTGGTCGCCGGCCTGGCCCGGCCCGAGCCCGTAGCGCAGGTTTCCCGCGACCGTCAGGTGCGGGAACAGCGACGGCTGCTGGCGCAGCAGGCCGACCCCCCGCTGCCAGACCGGGACCCGGACGCGCGGCGGCGCGGTCGAGGTCAGCACCCGCCCGCCGAGCGCCACCCGCCCGCTGCGCACCGGCACCAGGCCCGCGATCGCCTCCAGCAGCGTGGACTTGCCCGCGCCGGACGGGCCGAACAGCGCCAGCCGCTCCCCGTCCGCGACGTGCAGCGACGCGCGCACGGTGAAGTGACGGCGGTCAACCTCGACGTCGGCCTCGAGCACGGGCGCTCCAGACGTAGGCGGCAATCGGCAGCGGCAGCGCGACCACCAGCAAGACGAGCGCGAACGGCAGCGCCGACGCCAGCCCGGTCTCCTGCAGGGTGGTCCAGATCTGCAACGGCAGCCCATAGGGATGGTAGGCCACGATGATCACGGCGCCGAACGCCCCCATCGCCCGCGCCCAGGCCACGGCCAGCGCCATCGCCAGGCCGGGCGCGGCCAGCGGCAGCGTCACCCGGCGCGCCGCCCGCCACGGGCGGTCGCCGAGCAGTTCGGCCTGCTGTTCCATGCGCGGGTCGATCTCGCTGAACGCGGCCTGCGCGCCCAGCACGTAGTACGGCGCCGCCTCGTAGACCTGCGCCACCACCAGGGCGAAGAACGTGTTGGTCGCGGACAGGTGCAAAGTGGCCAGGAACTGCCCGACGGGCGTGACCGGGCCGACCATGAACACCAGCAGGAGCCCGATGACCAGCGGCGGCAGCAGCAGGCTGCACAGCAGGCCGGCTTCCCACACCCGGGGCAGCGGCAGCCCGCCCCGGGCCATCAGCCACGCCAGCGGCGTGCCCAGGCAGAGCAGCACGGCCAGCGTGACCGCTCCCGACTCCAGCGACGTGACCAGCGGCGCCAGCGCTCCCGGCGCTGTCAGCGCGGCCCTGATCGCGGCCGGGGAGAGGTGCACGAGCAGCGCGATCACCGGCCCGAGCAGCGCAAGCCAGATCACTGCGCCGCCGGCCACGGACACGCATCCGGATACAGAACGCAGGCTGCGCGGTATGCCCGCGGCCGCCAGGCCGGTCCCCCCGGGCGACGTGCCGAAACTGCCAGCGCCGTCGTCTCCGGGAGGAGGCGGCCCGGACGGCCCGCCGAGCCCGCCGTGGGCTGGCTGCGGGCTAGCCGCCCAGCTCACTGCGGATCGCAGCCGGGATCGCGCTCGTATCGCCGAATGCCGTCGGTGTCAGCAGGGTGTAGCCGCCCTGCTGGTGCAGGGCCAGCCCGGCCTTGGAGAGCACGTAGCTCACGAACGCCACCCCGGCCGGGGTCGGCTTGCCGATCGTGGTGATGTCCACGACCAGCGGCTTACCCTGCTCCAGGGTGCCGTTGCTGAGCTTGAAGCTCACGGTCGCGTAGTGCGCCGCGAGGGCCGGGTCGCCGAAGCTGATGCTCTCCGGCAGCGGGATGTAGTCCAGGTGAAGCTGGACGGCCTGGGAGCGGAACGCGCTGGCCGCGTCCAGCTGCCCGGCCTGCAGCCGGGGCTCCAGCGCGGTCTCGTCGAAGATCTCCGGTGAGCTGGGCGAGGCCGGCGGCCCGCCGAGGATCTTCGTCACGATGTCCGAGGGCAGGTTGTACTGCTTCTGCGCGAGCATCAGCATCAGGATGAACGCCGCGCCCTGCGGGTCGATGTTCGGGTCCGTACGGCCGAGCCGCAGGCCCGGGGTTGCCAGCAGACGGAACAGCCCACCCAGCGGCTTCTTCCCGGTCGCGTACGCCTTGAACTGGCTGGCGTACTTGCTGGCCGGGTTGTAGGCGATGACCAGCGGGCTGGCCGCGAACTGGACGTACCACTTGGTGAACTTCGGCTCCAGCGCCTCGATCGGCTTGGCGCCGATGGACTCGAACACGTTAGGGGTGATCTCCCCGGAGATGATCTCCTGGGACAGCGCGTCGGACCCGGCGCCGCGGCCCGAGTAGCCGTAGCCCTTTGCCTTCGTGAAGGCCGGGCCCACGACCTTCTCGTTCAGGTTCTCCAGCGAGCCCGCGTAGGCGACGCTCGCGGTCCCCGATGGCTTGCTGCTCTTGGCCGGCGATGAGCCGGAACTGCCGCAGGCCGCGGCGAGCAGCGCGGTAACCCCGATGCACGTGATCAGCAGCGCGCGGGCAGCCCGCGGGCGCGCGCGACCGGGACGAGTTCTCGTTTGCACCATGCAACGACGATAGCCATCGCTGCTTGCGCGGCGCAAGAATGCGCGACAGCGGCCACCGGCCGCCGCATGCCTGCGCGCGACCCGCGCAGGCCCGGGACGTCCAGGCCCCGCTGAGGGCACGCTCAGCGGGCCTTCAGGATGGCGTGCTTTGATGGCACCCCCGTCGCCGATGCGCCCTAGCATGGACTGCGGCAAGCGCCGGCCCAGGCCGCATCCGCTGCACAGGCGCGAGCGACGTACGCCTGCCCGGGCGGCGGCCCGATGGCGCAGGCGGGGCAACCAGGAGGAACCCGATGGCCAGCCAGAGACAGCGAGACCGCCAGGCCCGGCAGGCCGGGCAGGCCGGGCAGGGCAGGGACTCTCGCGCGCTGGCCGGCCCTGCCACTGCCAGGGCCGGCGGCCGGGCGCGCGGCGGCGTGGCCCAGGACGGGGCCCGCAGGCCGCAGCGCGGCAGCAGGGACGGGCGAGTGCCGCCGCCTCGCGCGGCCGCAGCCGGGGGCCCGGGCCGGGCCGCGGCGAGCACGGCCGGCGCCACCCCGCTCTGGCTGCGGCTGACGACGCTCGGGCTCTCGCTGGCCGGCCTAGGCGTGTCGGTCTACCTGACCATCGAGCACTACACCGGGTCCACCACGCTCGCCTGTCCGGCGACCGCGACGCTGAACTGCCTGAAGGTGACCACCAGCCCGCAGTCCACGATCTTCGGGATCTTCCCGGTGGCCGTGCTCGGCCTTGCCTTCTACGTCGTCATGGCCGCGATCAACACGCCGTGGGCATGGAACTGGCCGCTGCGCCCGGTATGGTGGCTGCGGCTGGCCAGCGTGATCGTGGGCATGGTCTTCGTGCTGTACCTGATCTACACCGAACTGTTCACGCTGAACGCGATCTGCCTGTGGTGCACCAGCGTGCACGCGATCACGTTCCTTCTGTTCGCGCTGGTGGTGACGCAGGCCGCGATCTGGGGCCCGGCGCGCGGCGCCGCCCGCCAGCCGGGCAGCTAGCCTGGCATCACCGGCAGGACGAGGAGTATCCCGATGGGAAAGGCACAGCGAGTCCGGGAGCGCAGCGCCCGGGAGAAGATAGCCGCGCAGCAGGCGGCTGCCCGGCGGGCGGAGGCCCGGCGGCGGCTGCTCATCATCGGCGGCAGCGTCGTCGTGGTGATCGCGATCGTGGTCGCGTTCGTCGTCGTCAAGCTCGGCTCGGGCAGCTCGGCCCCTTCGGCGGCCGGATCCAGCGGCAAGCCGCTGCCCGCGAGCGTGATGGCCAACGTGACCAGCGTCCCGGCATCGGCCCTGAACTCTGTCGGCAAGGGCACGGTCATCCAGAGCCCGCCGCCGGTCACGCCGGTCTCCGGTTCGCCGCTGATCAGTGGCGGCAAGCCCGAGATGCTCTACATCGGCGCCGAGTACTGCCCGTACTGCGCCGCCATGCGCTGGTCGATAGCGGTCGCACTGAGCCGCTTCGGCCACTTCACCACGGCGATCAAGGGCCTGCACTCCTCTCCGACCGATTACTATCCCAGCACGCCGACGCTGACCTTCTACAAGGCCGGCTACGCCAGCAGGTACCTCACGTTCACTCCGGTGGAGAACCTTACGGTCGACAAGACTCCGCTGCAGAGCCTCACCCCGGCGCAGAGCGCGATCTGGGCGAAGTACGAGGGCGGGGCAAGCAACGAGGGCTACCCGTTCATCGACTTCGGCAACAAGTACGTGATCAAGGCCCCGATCTACGACCCGCAGGTGCTCCACGGGCTGACCTGGGAGCAGGTCGCGACCGACCTGCATAACCCGTCCAGCCCGGTCGCTCAGGGCGCGCTCGGCGCCGCCAACTACATCACGGCCGCGATCTGCAAGATCACCAACGGCAAGCCGGGCTCGGTCTGCGGCGCTTCCGCCATCACCGCCATCCAGGCGAGCTTCTGACCTCCGCAGTTCCGCCATCCACCGCATGGGCCCGGGCACGTTCGGCTGCCCGGGCGCTGAGCGGTGCGCCACGCGCGCGCTGGAGGGCATGACAGGCGTCGGAAGTTTGTTAGCGTAACGAACTGCGCGGTTAGCGGGCGGGCGAGCGGAGGCGACGACGAGCGCAGAGGCGACGACCAGGGCAGCAACGGCAGCGAGCGGGACACAGATAACGTCAGGCCCCGCGGCTAGCGTCACGGCAGTGACAGATGCGGGCAGGCGGCCGGACGGGTCCGGGACCGGGGAGGGCTGGCTCAGGCGGCTGGCCGCCTACTGCTGGCGGTATCCGCGCACGGTGATCCTGGCGCTCGGCGGCTCGCTGCTGGCCACCGTGGTGACCGCAGTGATCCCGCTGATCCAGCGGGACCTGATCGACAATGCCATCCTGACCCATGCCCAGCCGATATGGCCGGGCGCCACGCTGCTGGTGATCGCCGCGCTGATCACGTTCGGCGGCGTCTACACCCGCCGCTTCCAGGGTGGCAAGCTGACCCTGGACGTGCAGCACGACCTGCGCACCGAGCTGTTCGGCTCGCTGCAGCGGCTCGACGGGGCGCGCCAGGACCAGCTGCACACCGGCCAGATCGTCAGCCGGTCGATCTCGGACCTGAACATGATCCAGGGCATGCTCAGCATGGTCCCGTGGATGCTCGGCAGCGCGGTGCTGTTCCTGCTCTCGCTCGCGCTGATGGCGTTCCTGTCCCCGCTGCTGACCCTGGTCGGCCTCGCGGTCGGCCCGGCCCTGTGGGCGATCTCGATCGCCTCCCGCCGTCGGCTGTTCCCGGCGAGCTGGGACGCCCAGCAGCAGGCCGGCGAGGTGGCCGGGGTGGTGGACGGCGCGGTGACCGGGGTCCGCGTGGTCAAGGGGTTCGGCCAGGAGGAGCAGGAGGTCGAGCGGGTCGAGCGGGCCAGCGGCCGGCTGTACGCCTCCCGGGTCCGGGCCGTCCGGCTGATGGCCCGGTTCAACCCGGCGCTGCAGGCGGTCCCGCTGCTCGGCCAGGTCGGCGTGCTGGCGCTGGGCGGGTGGCTGGCCATCCGCGGCGAGATCACCCTGGGCACGTTCTTCGCGTTCTCCGCCTACCTTGCGCAGATGGTTGGCCCGGTGCGGGCGCTCGCCGGGCTGATCACGATCGGCCAGGAGGCCAGGGCCAGCGTGATCCGCGTGTTCGAGGTGATCGACTCCCGGCCGGTGCTGACCGAGAAGCCGGACGCGATCGCGCTGCCCGCCGGAACGCCCGACATCGAGCTTGACGAGGTGACCTTCGGCTACCTGCCCTCCGAGCCGGTGCTGCGCGGCCTCTCGCTGCGGGTGAGCCCGGGCGAGACGCTTGCCCTGGTCGGCAGCTCCGGCTCCGGCAAGTCGACGATCTCGCTGCTGCTGCCCAGGTTCTACGACGTCCGGGGCGGGGCGATCCGGATCGGCGGGCACGACGTGCGCGATCTCACCCTCGACTCGCTGCGGGCCTCGATCGGGCTGGTGATGGAGGACAGCTTCCTGTTCTCCGACACGATCCGGGCCAACATCGGCTACGGCAGGCCCGATGCCACCGACGAGCAGATCAGGGCCGCCGCCCGGGCCGCGGAAGCCGAGGAGTTCATCACCAGCCTGGCCGACGGCTACGACACGGTGATCGGCGAGCAGGGGCTGACCCTGTCCGGCGGCCAGCGGCAGCGGGTGGCGCTGGCCCGCGCGCTGCTCACCGACCCGGCGATCCTGGTCCTCGACGACGCCACCTCGGCGGTCGACTCGCGGGTCGAGGCGCAGATCCACGCCACGCTGCGTCGGGTGATGGCCGGCCGGACCACGCTGCTGGTCGCGCACCGCCGCTCCACGCTGCAGCTTGCCGACCGGATCGCGGTGCTGGAGGCGGGCAGGCTCGTCGACACCGGCACCCACGAGGAGCTGATCGCGCGGTGCCCGCTCTACCGGCTGCTGCTGGCCGGCCCGGGCGAGGACGCCGAGGGCATCGACGCCGGCGAGCTGGATTCCTACTCCGCCGAGGCGGACGCCAGGGCCGCGACGGCCAGGTCGGCGGAGGCCGGAGACGTCACCCCGGAGCTGTGGGACCCGGCCGCGGCCAGCACCCGCGACCGGCGGGACGGCACCGGCCAGGCGGCCGCTGCCACGGCTGCCGCCGGCCATCGCAGCTCCATGCTGGCGGACGTCCCGGCGTCTCCTCAGCTGCTGGCCAAGGTCGCCGCCCTGCCGCCGGCCAGCGACAAGCCCGAGGTCAGCCAGTCCTGGGCGCGGGCCGCCGACCCGCGGTTCACGCTGCGCAGGCTGCTCGCGCCGTTCGCTGTCGCGTTCATCATCGGCCTGGTCCTGGACGGCCTGGACGCGCTGGCCAGCATCGCCATGCCGGCGCTCGTGCGCGGCGGCATCGACCATGGCATCGAGGCCCGCGCCATGCATCTCGTTCTTCTGATCTCTGCTCTTGCCCTCGGGATCGTCTGCGCCGACTGGGTGATCAACAGCGTGCAGACCGTGGTCGTCGGCCGCAACGGCGAGCGCACGCTCTACACGCTCCGGGTGAAGATCTTCTCCCAGCTGCAGCGGCTGGGCCTGGACTTCTACGAGCGCGAGCTCACCGGCCGGATCATGACCAGGATGACCACGGACGTGGACGCGCTGTCCACCTTCCTGCAGACCGGCCTGATCACCATGGTCAACTCGGTGCTGACGTTCGCCGGGGTGCTGGTCGCGATGCTGATCATCAACATCCGGCTGGGCATGGCCCTGCTGGCGCTGCTGCCGGCGCTGATCGCGGCGACGGTCGTGTTCCGGGCGAAGTCGTCGCGTGCCTACCGGGAGGCGCGGGAGAAGGTCAGCGCGGTCAACGCCGACCTGCAGGAGAACGTCGCCGGCATGCGCACCGCCCAGGCGTTCCGCCGGGAGGCGGTCAACGCCGGCCGGTTTGCCGGCCTGTCCGGGGCCTACCGGACCTCGCGGCTGCGCGCCCAGCGCTACATCGCGCTGTACTTCCCGTTCGTGCAGGCCCTCTCCACGATCGCGGGCGCGCTGGTGCTGTTCGTCGCGGCCGGCGAGGTGCACAGCGGCGCGCTCACCGCCGGGTCGCTGATCGCCTACCTGCTCTACATCGACCTGCTGTTCTCCCCGGTTCAGCAGCTCTCCCAGGTGTTCGACGGCTTCCAGCAGGCCAACGTGGGACTGCAGCGGATCAAGGGACTGCTGCGCACGCCGACCTCGACTCCGCCGCACGAGCGGCCGGTGGTGCCCGAACGGCTGCGGGGCGCCATCGAGATGCGCGACGTCCGCTTCCGCTACCCCGGCCAGCCGGCCGAGGCGCTGGCCGGGGTGAGCCTTTCCGTGGCGCCGGGAGAGACCGTGGCGCTGGTCGGCCAGACCGGCGCGGGCAAGTCCACGCTCGTCAAGCTCATCGCCCGGTTCTACGACGCGACCTCGGGCGCGGTGGTCGTGGACGGCACCGACGTGCGCGAGTTCGACCTGGCCGCGTTCCGCCGCCAGCTCGGCGTGGTCCCGCAGGAGCCCTACCTGTTCCCCGGGACGGTCCGCGACGCGATCGCCTACGGCCGTCCCGGCGCCTCCGACGCCGAGGTCGAGCGGGCGGCCCGCGGGGTGGGCGCCATCGACATGATCGCAAGGCTTCCCGGCGGGTTCCTCCACCAGGTTTCAGAACGCGGGCGCAACCTGTCGGCCGGTCAGCGCCAGCTGATCGCCCTGGCCCGGGCCTACCTTGTCGATCCGGCGATCCTGCTGCTCGACGAGGCCACCGCTGCGCTGGACCTGGCCGCCGAGGCCGCTGTCACCGCGGCGACGGCGCAGCTAGCGGCCCGGCGGACCACCCTGGTCGTCGCGCACCGGCTGTCCACGGCGGCCAGGGCTGACCGGATCGTCGTGATGGACGGCGGCCGGATCGCGGAGACAGGCACGCACGCCGAGCTGCTCGCCGCTGGCGGCCTCTACGCCTCGATGTGGGCGGCCTTCACCGGGGAGTCCGAGCTCGTCGCCTGAGCGAGTGCCCCCGCCAGCCCTGGCTCGCCGCCCGGCCTGCCGGCGGTTGGCATCCGCATCGTGCGGATGTCGCGGGGCAGCAGGGCCAGCGCCGAGGCGATCACGATGAGCGCGGCGGCGCCATACTGCGCCCGGGACACGCCGATCGCGGCCGCAACCGGGCCGGCCACCAGTGCCCCGGCCGGCATCGCCATCACCGAGCCCAGCGCGTCGTAGGAGGACACCCTGGCCAGCTTTCCCGGCGGGATGCTGGCCGCCAGCGCGACCGTCCACTGGATCATCATGATCTCCAGCGTCACGCCCAGCGCGAGCGACGCGAGGCAGATCGCGGCCAGCGGCCAGACCATCGCCAGCGACAGCGGGGAGATCGCGATGGCCATGCCGATCAGCACGATGAACAGCATCGGCCGCCGCGGGGTGAACCTGAGCGAGACCAGCCCGCCGGCGATCAGGCCCACCGAGTTCGACGCGGTGATCGCGCCCCAGGCGGCCGGGCCGCCGAGGTCGGCCCTGGCGACGACCGGGCCCAGCACGTCGAAGGCGCCGTACCAGGCCATGAGGATCACGCCGAACTGGCAGATGATCACCCACAGCCAGGTCCTGGACCGCACCTCGGTCCAGCCGTCTCGCAGCTCGCGCAGCATGCTCGGCTGGTGCTCCGGCTCGATCGCGCTGACCCGCAGGGCCAGCATCAGCGGCACGGTCCCGCACATCCCGGCCGCGCACACGGTCAGCGCCCAGCCCGGGCCGAACGCCGCCACCGCGAGCCCGGCGATAACGGCACCGCCCATCTGGCCGCCGTTCATCGCCAGCCGGCTCACCGAGCTGGCCTGCTGCATGAGCTCTCCGGGCACGATCCGGGGCAGCAGCGCGGTCGAGGCCGGGTAGAAGACCGCCATCCCGGTGCCGGTCACCGCCTCCAGCGTCACCATCTGCCACAGCACCGGATGCCCTGCCAGCACGAGCAGCCCGAAAGCGCCCTCGCCGAGCGCGATCATCAGGTTGCCAGCGATCACCACCCGCTGCGGCGCCAGCCGGTCCGCGAAGACGCCCCCGACCAGGGTGAACACCAGGGAGGGCGCGATCAGCGCGGCCAGCACGTAGGACAGGTCGGCGGTCGACCCGGTCGCGTCCAGCACCGCGAACGAGACCCCGACCATCGAGAACGAGTACGCGGTCGGTGCCAGCAGCCGGTCGGCGAGCAGCAGCCGGAAGTCGCGGATGCCGAGCACCGGCAGGCGCGCCGCGGCGCGGGAGAGCATGGCCGATCCGATCTGTTGCGTGGGCGACCCGCCGATGCTACCTGCACGGACAGTCGCGACCGTAACGATTATCCCCGGGCCGCGACTCCCCCCGAGCCGGGACTATCCCCTCGGACCCGGACGAGCAGCCCCGGTGACGGCCCTGGCCCGAGCTACCGGGGAAACTTTGCGGCTGTATGGGCTCCGAAGTTTCCCCGATCATGCGGCCGGGCGGGCTGCGGGCTGCCAGCCCGGGCGATCCGCGGAGCTAGCCAGATGCGGCGCCTGCGGTCGGTTTCGGGCTCGGGCTGGCTGATGGGCTCGGCGTGCTGCTCGGGCTCGGCGCCGGGCTCGGAGTGGGGGCCGGCGTGGCGGACGGCGAGGGCACGGGAGCCTGCGACGGGCTGGGCGGCGCCGGTGCCGGGCTGACCCGATGACGGTGGTCGGGCGTGTGCCGGACATGCTGCGTGCTGCCTCCCCCGCCTGTACTTCCGCTGACCAGGCTGCCGACACTGGTCCCGGTGCCATGCCTGCCCCAGATGAGGGCGTCCAGCGGCTTGCCCGCCGCGGCCTCGAAGGCCGTGACGAGGCCGAGGACCGCCAGGAACACGCCCAGCGCGGCCGCAGCGGGGACCAGCCAGCGCGGCCGCCGCCTTCCGCCCGCCGACCCGCGCGGACCCGGCCGGCCCGCGCCTGGCCCGCCGGTAAGGGTGTCCCGGCGCGTGGCGGCGGCCCGCCAGTCCAGCTGGCCAGCGCCATTCCCGCCGACCGGCCGGGTCCAGCCTGCGGGGACCGTCTGGCCGCCGCGCCCGGCACCCCACCGGGTCCCCGGGCCGGCCAGGGGCTCGGTCGCGCGGCCGGTATCCCACCGGGTCATCGGGCCGGCCAGGGGCTCGGTCTCGCGGCCGGTATCCCACCGGGTCGCCGGACCCGCGCTAGGCGGCCGGCGCCACTCGCGATAGGCCGGGAGGATCTCGGTCTCGGCGCTCGCCGGGTCGGCGGTCCGGCGAGGCCGCCGGTAGGCGGCCGGCGACATCTGGGCCGCGGCCGACTTCAGCTTCTCCTGGCCGCGGCCGAGGACGTGCTTGTAGATGGCCGCCCCCGCGGTGCCGGCGACGCTCATCACGGCGGTGCCGATGATCGTGCCCGCGACCCCCAGGTAGGACGCGGCGATCGCGCCAGTAACGGCGGCCAGGACGCTGGCGATGACCTGCGTGGCGCTCAGATCGATCCGGCGCCCGCTCATGACGCTCCCCTCGGCGTGTCAGCGTGTCCGTGCGTGCTCTCCCCGTGCGGTCCGCGCCATCCCGGCGGAGCGGAGCGCGGCGCCAGTGCCCCAGGTTATCCGCCTGGTCGGCCTGAGCTGGCCGGGAATAGCCCGCTCAGGCAGGAGCTTTCTCACCCGATGGGACGAGTTTGACCATCCGCGGCGGTCCCGGCATGATCGCTATCCGGCGGGCGCCGCCAGAGAGGCTGGTGATCTCTTGAGCATCCCGGGATCGATCCTGGGCACCCGGGTCCTGCGGACCGAGGACCCGAGATTCCTCACCACCGGGGGCGTCTACACCGAGGACGTCCAGGACGAGCGGCTCTCCGGGGCATGCCACGTCTTCTTCGCCAGATCTCCGGTCGCGCACGCGCGCATCACCCGGATCGACCTGTCCGCCGTTACGGCCGCGCCTGGCGTGGTCGCCGCGTTCGCCGGCGCTGACCTGGCCGACCTGCCGGAGATCCGGCGGGCGGCCTGCCCGGAGATGAGCCGCCGGGTGATCGCCACCGACACGGTGCGCTACGTCGGCGAGCCCGTGGCGATCGTGGTGACCGAGGATCCCTACCAGGGCGAGGACGCGCTGGAGCTAGTGGACGTCGACTACGACCCGCTGCCCGCGGTCGCCAGCATCGATGCCGCCCTCGCGGGCGAGACCCTGCTGTTCCCGGAGGCGGGCTCGAACATCGCCCTCACCTTCGGCAGCGAGGCCGACCTGGATCCCGCGCTGTTCGAGGGCTGCGAGGTCGTGGTCACCGCCACGATCGAGAATCAGCGGCTCGCCCCGGCCCCGATGGAGACCCGCGCGGCGGCGGCCGCCTGGGACGCAGGCGGCAGGCTCACCGCCTGGATCCCGAACCAGGGCGCCCAGGGCACCAGGTCCAGCCTGGCCCGGATGCTCGGAATCGGCGAGCAGCAGGTGCGGGTTATCACGCCGGACGTGGGCGGCGCGTTCGGCGCGAAGTTCGGCGCCGACCCCGAGCATGTGGCGGTGGCGTGGGTGGCCAGGCGGCTGGGGCGTCCGGCCCGCTGGTCGGAGACCCGGCAGGAGAACCTTCTCGGAATGACGCACGGCAGGGCGCAGCGGCAGACGGTCACGATCGGCGGCAGCCGCGACGGCACGGTCAGCGCCTACCGGCTGGAGATCATCCAGGACTCGGGCGCCTACCCGCGGATCGGCGCGGTCCTCCCGGAGCTGACCATCCTGATGGCCCCCGGGCCGTACGCGATCCCCCGGGCCGAGGCGATCGCCCGCTCGGTGGTCACCACCACCACGCCCGTCGGCGCCTACCGGGGCGCCGGACGCCCCGAGGCGACCGCGGCCCTGGAGCGGGCGATGGACCTGTTCGCCGCCGAGGCCGGCGTCGACCCTGCCGAGGTGCGCAGGAAGAACCTGCTGCCGCCGTTCACCGAGCCGCACCGGACCGCGTTCGGCGCCCTGTACGACTGCGGCGACTACGGGCGCGCGCTCGAACTGGCCCTCAAGGCCGCCGGCTACCAGGAGCTGCGGGACGAGCAGGCGGCGCGCCGGCAGCGGGGAGACCCCGTCCAGCTCGGCATCGGCCTGTCCAGCTACGTCGAGATCACCGGCATGGGCGACGGGGAGGAGTCCCCGCCGCAGGAGAACGCGACGGTCGAGGTGCACCCGGACGGCACCGCGACGATCCTCACCGGCACCTCGCCGCACGGTCAGGGTCATGCCACCGCCTGGGCGATGCTGGCCAGCGACCAGCTCGGCATCCCGGTCGACAAGATCACCGTCCAGTGGGGGGACACCGACCTGGTCCCCGAGGGCGGCGGCACCGGCGGCTCGCGGAGCCTGCAGCAGGGCGGCGCCGCCGTCCGGCAGGCCGCGATGGAGCTTGTCGAGATCGCCAGGGAGCGGGCCGCCGATGCGCTCGAGGCCAGCGCCGCTGACCTGCGTTTCGATAGATCCAAGAGCTCGTTCGCGGTGGCCGGTGACCCTGCCGCCGCGGTGTCGCTGGCGGAGCTTGCCGGGCGGGAGCGGCTGGTCGTCCGCACCGTGTTCACCGCGCCGGGCGCGACGTTCCCGTTCGGCACCCATGTCGCCGTCGCCGAGGTGGACACCGAGACCGGCAAGGCCTGGCTGCGCCGGATGGTCACCGTCGACGACGCGGGCAACGTGCTCAACCCGCTGCTCGCCGAGGGGCAGCGGCATGGCGGGATCGCCCAGGGCGCGGCACAGGCGCTCTGCGAGGAGTTCGCCTACGACCCCGACGGCAACCCTCTGACCGCCACGCTCGCCGACTACCCGTTCCTGTCCGCGACCGAGGTGCCCAGCTTCGAGCTCGCCGACATGGCCACGCCGACCAGCTATAACCCGCTCGGGGCCAAGGGCATCGGCGAGGCGGGCTCGATCGGCGCCACCCCTGCGGTGCAGAACGCGGTCATCGACGCGCTGTCCCACCTCGGCGTCCGGCACATCGACATGCCCCTCTCCCCGCAGCGGGTGTGGCGGGCCATCCAGCGGGCGATCCAGGAGGCGGCAGATGAGGGTTGAGCTGACGGTCAACGGGACGGCGCGGTCCGACGACGTGGAGCCGCGCCTGCTGCTGGTGCACTACCTGCGCGAGCGTTGCGGCCTGCGGGCCGCCAATGTCGGCTGCGACACCACCTCCTGCGGCGCCTGCACGGTGCTGCTGGACGGGAAGTCGGTCAAGTCCTGCACGGTGCTCGCCGTCCAGGCGGCCGGCCGCTCGGTGACCACCGCCGAGGGGCTGGGCACGCCGGAGCGGCTGCACCCGGTCCAGGCCGCGTTCCGTGCCGAGCATGGGCTGCAATGCGGGTTCTGCACGCCGGGCATGGTGATGGCCGCGGTGGGCCTGCTGTCGGAGCACCCGCACCCCGCGCAGCTCACCGAGGCCGAGGTCCGCGAGGGACTGGAAGGCAACTTCTGCCGGTGCACCGGCTATCACAACATCGTCCGGGCAGTGCTGTCGGCCGCCGCGCAGCTTGACGGCGCCGCGTCATGATCCCGGCCCCGTTCGAGTACGCGGCGGCCGGCTCGTCCGGCGAGGCGCTGGACCTGCTCGCCCGGTACGGCGAGGACGCCAAGCTGCTCGCGGGCGGCCACTCGCTGGTGCCGATGATGAAGCTGCGGCTAGCCGCGCCGTCGGCGCTGGTCGACATCGGCAGGGCGGCCGATCTGGCCGGGGTGCGCGAGGACGACGGCGAGCTCGTGATCGGCGCGGTGACGACGCACGCGGAGGTAGCGGCCTCTCGCCTGGTCCGGTCCAGGGCCCCGCTGCTCGCCCATGCCGCGGCCCGGATCGGAGACCCGCAGATCCGCCACCGCGGCACGATCGGCGGGTCGCTGGCCCACGCTGACCCGGCCGCCGACCTGCCGATGGCGTTGCTGGCACTGGACGGATCGGTCGAGCTGAGGTCACCGCGCGGAACCCGGGTCGTGCCCGGGGGCGAGTTCTTCACCGGATACTTCGAGACCGCTCTGGCGCCCGATGAGCTGCTGACCGCGGTCCGGATCCCCGCAGCGGCCGGCATCGCGTGGGGCTACCAGAAGTTCGTCCGCCGCGCCAACGACTGGGCGATCGTCGGCGTCGCCGCCTGCGGCGGGCGGATCGCGCTGGCCAACATGGGACCGACACCGCTGCGCGCGACCGCCGCCGAGCGGGCGCTCGCGGACGGCGCCTCGGCGGCCGAGGCGGCCGAGCTAGCCGCCGACGGCACCGAGCCCGGCGAGGACCTGCACGCCGACCGCGACTACCGGCGGCACCTGGCCAGGGTGCTGACCCGCCGGGCGCTGGAGGGCCAGTCCGGCTAGCGGCCTGGCCGAGAGCGGCTAGAGCCTGCCCAGCTCGTCGGCGAGATCGTCGAGGCCGAGCGCGCCCAGCGAGAGCGCGGCCATGTGCCAGGCTTTCAGGTCGAACGCCTGCCCGCGGCTTGCCCGGGCCGCCTCCCGGCCCGCCAGCCAGGCCCGCTCCCCCAGCTTGTAGCTGATCGCCTGGCCCGGTGCGCTCAGGTAGCGGACGATCTCGCTGTCGCCGAACGCCGGGTCGCGGCCGCTGTAGGCGCCGAAGAACTCCCGGGCCAGCTCCGCGGTCCAGGTCTGCCCGGCACCGACCGGAGAGTCGGCCGGCACGGCCAGCTCCAGGTGCATGCCGACGTCGATCACCACCCGGATCGCGCGCATGAGCTGGGCGTCCAGGTAGCCGAGGCGGGCGCCGGGGGCGGACAGGAAGCCGAGCTCGTCCATCAGCCGCTCGGCGTACAGTGCCCATCCCTCGGAGCATGCGCTCACCCCGCCGACCCCGGTCTGGTACATCGACAGCCGGGAGGACAGGTAGACCCACTGCGCGAGCTGCAGGTGATGGCCGGGGACGCCCTCGTGATACCAGGTGCTGACCAGGCCCCAGAGCGGGAACCTGGTCGCCCCGAGCGTGGGCAGCCAGGTACGGCCCGGCCTGGAGAAGTCACGCGACGGCGCGGTGTAGTAGGGCGCGGCGGCGCTGCCCGCGGGCGCGATCCTCGCCTCGACCTGCCGGACCGGCCCCGGCAGGTCGAAATGCGTGCCGTCGAGCGCGCTCACCGCCTCGTCCAGCATCTCCTGGAGCCGTGCGCGGATCTCCTCGACGCCCTCGATCGCCGGGCTGTGCTCGTTCAGGTAGCGCATCGCCTCCTGCGGGCTGGCGCCCGGCAGGATCTGCCCCGCTTCCCGCTCAAGCTCGTCCGCGAGAGCACGGTACTGCGACCAGCCCCAGTCGTAGACCTCGTCCAGGTCCAGCGTGGCGCCCGTCCAGTAGCGGGCACCGACCAGGTAGCGGTCCGCGCCGACCCCGTCGGGCGTCCCCTCGGCCAGCGCCTCGTAGCTCTCGGCCAGCCAGCCGCGCAGTCCGGCGACGGCCTCCGCGGCGCTCGCCGCCGCCCGGTCCAGGTCAGCGCGCAGCGGCGGATCGGCCTGAGCACCGGCGGCGAACTCCGCGAACCATCCCTTGCCGCTGCCGGCGGCCAGCCAGTCGGCAAGCTGACCCTCGAGGGTGGCGACCTGCCTGGGCGCGGCCAGCAGCCCGCGCCGCGCTCCCTCCTCCAGCGAGGCGCGGTAGCCGGCCAGCGCCTCTGGGATCCGGCCCATCCTGCGGGCGATGACCGCCCAGTCGTCCTCGGTGGCGGCCGGCATCAGCAGGAAGGTCCCGCGGACCCGCTGCGGCGGGCCGAACACGTTCGACATGTGCCGCAGGTGCTCGCCGGCGTCGCTCACCGCCAGGGCCGCCTCCAGCCGCTCGCGGAGCAGCCGCGCGCACCGCCGCTCGTCGGGGTCGCCGGGCGGGCCCTGCCGCTCGATGGCATCCAGCCGGGCCAGCGTCAGCCGGGCGAGGTCATCCTTGGCCTGCTGGCCCGCGGGTGACAGGTCCGGCAGCCGGTCCTCGTCCTTGCGCAGGCCCAGGCTGGTGGAAAGGAGCGGGTCCAGGTCGGCAAGGGCGACGACGTAGGTGTCGGCGAGCTCTCGCACTGCGCGGCCTGCGCCTTCCGGGGCGGCGCCTCCGGCGGTCACGCGGCCCGGGCTCTCCGCCGCATCCGGGGCGCCCGCTCCGGCCGGGCTCTCCCCTCCATCCGGGGCACCCGCCCCGGCCGCGCTGTCATGGGCTGATGTGCGTTCTGGCATATGCCCAGTATGACGCTAAGGCCCGTTTCGTGCGGGCTCGCTGACAGGCCGGCGGTCTGGCAGGCCGGCAGCTTGCCCGGCCTGCGGACGGCGGGTACCGTGCCAGCACCGGAATCCCCCGCGATCAAGGAGCCAGCGCATGCGGGTTCTAGTGGTCCGCCACCACGACATCGACTCCGCCGGCCTGATCGGGGACGCGTTCGAGGCGAGGGGCGGCAGCCTCACCGTCCACCAGGTTCCCGACGACGGGCAGCTTCCCGACCCCTCGGACTTCGCCCACGTCATCGTGCTGGGCTGCAAGTGGTCGGTCTACGACGAGACCGCGGTCGGCGGCTGGATCGACGAGGAGCTCGCCTGGCTGCGCAAGGCCGACCAGGCAGGCGTGCCGGTCCTGGGGATCTGCTTCGGCGCGCAGGCGCTGGCCGCTGCGTTCGGCGGCCGCGTGGAGCCCGCGGGCAGGCTGGAACTCGGCTGGACCATGGTGCAGCCCTCCGGCGACGGCCTGGTGGCGGCCGGGCCGTGGTTCCAGTTCCACGGGGACAGGTTCGTTCCGCCGCCGGGGGCGCGGCTGCTCGCCCGTAACGACGTCGGCGTCCAGGCCATCACGATCGGCCGCCACCTGGGCGTGCAGTTCCACCCCGAGGTCGACGAGCCGCAGCTGCGGCGGTGGATCGACGACGAGGGCACGCAGGCGATCAAGGATGCCGGGCTCGACCCGGCGGAACTTCTCGCGCAGACGGCCGCCGAGGAGCCCGCCGCCCGGCTGCGAGCCGGGCAGCTCGTTGCCGCGGCGCTGCGGATCGCGGCGGCCTGACCCCGCCCGGCGCGCCATGACGGTCCGGCCGCTGCGGCTGCTAGGTGACCCGCTGCTGCGGACGCCGTGTGAGCCGGTCCGGCGGTTCGACGACGGCGTGGCCCGGCTGGTGGCGGACCTGCTGGACACCGTGCGGGTGCCCGGCCGGGCGGGGCTGGCCGCCTGCCAGATCGGCTCGGGCCTGGCGGCGTTCAGCTACAACGTCGACGGCCAGCTCGGATACGTGATCAACCCCCGGATCGTCGAGCTGAGCGGGCGCCAGGAAGGGCCAGAGGCCTGCCTGTCCATCCCGGGCGTCACCGCGAACCGGGAGCGCGCCAGCCGTGCCGTGGTCGAGGGCGTGGATGCCAGCGGCCGGCCGGTGCGGGTCAGCGGGACTGGCGAGCTGGCCCGCTGCCTGCAGCATGAGACCGATCACCTGGCCGGAACGCTGTACATCGACGCCCTGGCCGGCCCGGAGCGGCGCAGGGTCATGCGCGAGATCCGCCGCGCTGGTGCGCCGCCGTAGCGGCCGCTACCAGACATCCCCGTCCCGCCAGTCGCAGAGCAGGTCACCGGCTCGCCGTCCTGCCAGGCGAGCACGTGCATCCCGCCGAGCGCATGCTCCCAGTCGTGCCAGGTGAAGTCGGCACCGAAGACCTCGCCCACCAGGTCGCGCGCCGCGCCGAGGGTCGCGGCATCCAGATCGGCGGTGTGGGCAGCGCGGAACTCGGCCACGAGCGCCACGCTACGCCGCCGCCTCTAGCTCCAGCAGCGTGCGCTTCACGTCCGTGCCTCCGGCGTACCCGCCAAGGGTGCCGTCGCTGCGGATCACCCGGTGACAGGGCACCACGACCGGCAGCGGATTGGCCGCGCACGCAGAGCCCACGGCCCGGACAGCCCTGGGCCGCCCGGCCGCGGCCGCCACGGCGGCGTAGCTCGCCGTCGTCCCGTACCCGATCGCGGTCAGCCGGGTCAGCACGGCCAGGCGGAACCCGGACGCCAGCCGCATGTCCAGCGGCACATCGAAGCTGGTGCGGCGGCCCGCGAAGTACTCCTCAAGCTGCCGGGCGGCGCGGTCCAGCCGGGCAGGCGCCCGCAGCACCCGCGGGCTGACCCGGCTGGCAAGCTGATCCAGCACCCGGTCGTGGTCCTCAGCCGGATAGGCCACCCGGACCAGGCCACCGGGGGTGGCTGCCAGCAGCAGCGACCCTACCGGCGTGTCCACGGTCCGGTAGGCGACGTCCAGGATCCCGGCGGCCGCCGCCTCGCCGGCGAGCCGCTCCCGCAGCCTGACGATCGCCCGCTCCTCGGCCGCGGTGGCCGTCGCTCCCGGGCCGATGGCAAGCGGGCCGCCGGCGAGCATCCCGTGCGGCGTGGTGATCATGTGCGTCCCTCCTGTCGTGTCGTGGCGGCCGTGAGATAGGTCCGGCGCAGCGCCGCGATGCCGTCGGCTGCGGCGCGCCGTGCCGCGGCAGCGCTGCCGCCGACGATCGCGGCGATCTCCGCATAGGGCAGGCCAGCCAGGTAGTGATACGCAACGCACTCGCGCTGGCGCAGCGGCAGCGCGCGCAGGTCCGCCCACAGCTCCGACTCCCGCCCGCCGGGGATGCCGTCACTCCCGGCCGGACCCGCCGGACCCGCCGGGCCCGCCGGGCCCGCCGGGCCGGCCAGGTCGTCCAGCCCCCCGGCGGGCACTGGCCCGCGTGCCGCCGCGCGGGCCTGGTCGATGGCCTTCCGGTGCGCGATCGTGACCAGCCAGGCCTCGACGCTCGACCCCGGACGCAGCCGGGGATAGCCGCGCAGGGCGGCCAGGAAGGTCTCCGACCACGCGTCCTCGGCGGCCGCCGGGCCCACGACAGCGCTGCACACCCGCAGCACCATCGGGCCGAACCGCTCGACGACCCGCTCGAAAGGCTCCCGTCTCATACCTGGTAAACGTGCCAGAAGCAGCGAACGTGAGGTCACAGATCCGGTGCCCGCGGCTACCCTCATCCCAGGGCGGCGATCGGCTGCGGCTTTGCCGTAGGCCGCTCATCAGCCACTCACCAGCTTGCGATCACCCACCGGGAACGCGGACCCGGGAGCCGAGGACGCCGATAGCCACACAGGAGTGACCATGACGACAGCACCCCCGCCGACGGCCGATCTCGACCACCTCGCGGACGAGGCCGGCGCGATCAACCAGCACGGCGACGAGGCCAGGTCGCGGTTCGACCGGATCCTCGGCCGGCTGCCCTACCTGCTCAGCAGCAAGCCCGTGATCATCTTCGGGATCTTCCTGTTCTTCTACCTGTTCGTGTTCGCCGGGATCATGACGCTGATCGGTCACCCGGCCGCGGTGAGCGCCAATACCCAGCTCATCCTCGGCAATTACACGAACGTGTCCTCATCGGTCGGCGCCGGGATCGCTGCCGGAGCCAGCCTCACGCTCATCAAGCGGCAGCGGCGGGCGCACCGGCTCGCCGTGGCGGCCCATCAGGCGGCAGAGGAGGCCCGCGCGTTTGCCAGGGAGACACATCGGCTGCTGCACCTGGCCCACCCGGACAAGGCCGCCGAGCTCGGCCAGGTGCCCGGCGAGCTATCGGCTGGCAGACGCCCGTCCTCGCCGGGCGCCGGGCAGTGAGCGCACGGCCGGCCTAGGCTGTGGCTCATGCCTGATTCACAGCGACAGAACGCAGACTCCGTGGCTCATGCCCTGGGCATCGACATCGGCGGCACCGGGATCAAGGCCGCCCCCGTAGACGTCACCACCGGAAAGCTGACCGCCGACCGGATCAAGATCGACACGCCGCACCCGGCGACTCCGGACGCCGTGGCGGAGGTCGTGGGAAAGCTGATCCGCGAGTTCAGCTGGACCGGCCCGGTCGGCGTCACCTTCCCCGGGGTGGTGATCGACGGCGTGATCATGACAGCGGCCAACGTCGACCATTCGTGGATCGGCACCGACGCCCGGCAGCTTTTCGGCACGGTGGCCGGCCAGCCGACCGGGGTGATCAACGACGCCGACGCGGCCGGCATCGCCGAGATGCGCTTCGGCGCCGGCGCCGGGGAGAAGGGCACCGTGCTGCTGCTGACGCTCGGCACCGGGATCGGCAGCGCCCTGTTCATTGACGGCATCCTGGTGCCGAACACCGAGTTCGGCCACATCGAGATCCGCGGCAAGGAGGCCGAGAAGCGGGCCTCCGAGCTTGTCCGCGAGGAGCACGACCTGAGCTGGGGCAAATGGGCGGGACGGGTGGATGAGTACCTCGCCCACATGGAGATGCTGCTGTCGCCCAGGCTGATCATCATCGGCGGCGGAGTGAGCAGGAAGTCGGACAAGTTCCTGCCCGAGCTGAGCGGCCTCCGGGCGCGGGTGGTGCCGGCTGCCATGCACAACGACGCGGGCATTGCCGGCGCGGCCCTGTCAGCAGCCTGAGGTCAGCATCCTGAGGCCAGCGCGCTGAGGCCAGCGCGCTGAGGCAGCCGACTAAGGCAGCCGGCCGAGGTCACCGGCCGCGCCCGCCTTGCGCAAATCATGTAACTGATCGTCACTTCTCTGTTACGGTAAGTGCCTGGCTTTTCTGCGGCAGCCTTCCCCGGGGGCAGTCCACAGGGCGGGCCGAACGCTCCGCGCGGACGGCCCGCTCCGCCAGGCGATCGGCTGGTACCGGGACTGCCCGGCGAGGTCCGGAGCGTGCGTCCTAGCGGGCGGCGCGGCAGCCTGGCCGGAAGCGAGCAGGCCCGGAGCGAGCAGGCCCGGAGCGAGCAGGCCCGGAACAAGCTAGTCCGAAGACGAGCCGGACCGCCCGGCCGCGCGCCGGTGCTCCCGCCAGGCCACGACCGCCTCGATCCCGCCCGCGGTGAGGCCGGTCGCCAGCGCCCAGAACGCCAGCGCACCGTGCGAGCCAAGCTCCAGCGGTCCGCGCAGCGTGGTGCCGGTCCGGCTGACGGCAAGGCGGCCGGCGAACCCGGCACCGCCAAGCTGCTCGCCGACCCACCGGGCCAGCAGCGCCGCGGCCACGGCGCCCCCCATCAGGGCCGCCATCGCGGCGGCACCGTACCGCCGCACAGCGAGCACATAGCCCGCCACCCCGCACACGGCCCCGCCGATCAGGCAGACGATCGAATACCAGCCGTCCGCCGCGATGAACGCGCTCGTCTCCGGGTTCACCACGTCCGCGCTATCGCGGCCGACAACGACCAGCAGCGCGCGCGGCGCGACAGCCGACCAGACCACGCCGGCGGCCAGGCCGAGGATGGCACAGCCCGCGATCACCACAGCCAGCGTGAGCGTCGCGAGGGCCAGCGTCCTGCCAATGCTCCTGCCGCGTCGCCGCGAGCGCGCACGGGGGATCGCACCCGGCTCGGGCGGGACCGGCAGCTGAGGTGTCTCGGATTCAGCCATACTCCGCAGCAGGTTACGTGACCTGACCGCGGCAGCCGCCCGGCGGGCGGCCGGCAGCGGCCCGGCCGCCCGGGCTCGCCGAGAGTACAAGCGCTTGCCTGCTAGGTTGGTCGCAGGCTAGGTGACCGACTGCGAACGCCTTTAACGACAGGGAAACCGCATGATCGAGGTACGTGACCTCACCAAGCGCTACGGGCGGGTACTAGCCGTGGATCAGCTGTCCTTCACCGTTGAGCCGGGGAAGGTCACGGGCTTCCTCGGCCCCAACGGGGCGGGCAAGTCGACCACGATGCGGCTCATGCTCGGCCTGGACCATCCCGACAGCGGCACGGTCACCTTCGACGGCGCTCGCTACCGCGACCTGCCGCAGCCGCTGCGCACCGTCGGGGCGCTGCTGGAGGCCAAGGCCGTGCACTCCGGCCGGAGCGCGCGCAACCACCTGCTGTTCATGGCTCAGACACAGGGCCTGCCGACCCGGCGGGTGGACGAGATGCTCGATCTTGTCGGGCTCCGCCAGGTCGCGCGCAAGCGGGCCGGCGGCTTCTCGCTCGGCATGGGCCAGCGGCTCGGCATCGCGGTCGCGATGCTGGGCGACCCGCAGGTGCTGCTGCTCGACGAGCCCGTCAATGGCCTCGATCCGGAGGGCGTGCTCTGGATCAGGAACCTGATGAAGCAGCTTGCCTCGGAAGGGCGGACCATCTTCGTGTCCAGCCACCTGATGAACGAGATGGCCGTCACGGCCGACCATCTCGTCGTCATCGGCCGCGGCCGGCTGATCGCCAACTGCAGCACCGAGGAGTTCATCTCCCGCAGCACCGAGAAGTCGGTGCTGGTCCGTTCGCCAGAGGCGGACCGGCTCGCGCAGCTGATCACAGCCGAGGGCGGCACGGTCGCCCGCGGCGCAAGGGCTGACAGCGGGCCGGGCGGAAATGGCGCCCGGCCCGCGCCGGCCGGCCCGGCCGACGCCAAAGCGGAGGCGACCACTGCGCCTGGGGCATCGCCTGATGGCGCTGGCCTGCTGACCGTGACCGGAATGGAGGCACCGCGGATCGGCGAGCTTGCCGCGTCGGCGTCGATAGTCCTGCATGAGCTGACCCCGCAACTCGGGTCGCTGGAGGAGGCATTCATGGAGCTGACCGCCGACAGCTCGGAGTTCGCTGCTGGCCAGGTCAGTGAGAGGAGCAAACGATGACTGCCGGCTCCCCGCCCGCGCCGCCCGCACCCGCCGCACCGGCTGCGGAGGTCCCGGCCGCGCCGGGACTGCCGTCCGCCCGGCCAGGGTTCGGCCGCCTGATTCAGGCCGAGTGGACGAAGATCCGGTCGGTGCGGTCCACGGTCTGGACCCTCATCATCTTCGTCGTGGTGACCGTCGGCTTCACCGCGCTGTTCACCTGGCTGACCGAGGCCAACTGGAACGGCCCGCACGCCGCCGCGCGGGACGCGCGGGTCGCCGGGGACCCGATCAGCTTCATCCTCGGCACCGGAATCGGCCTTGGCCAGCTGACGATCTGCGTGCTCGGCGCGCTGCTGATAACGACGGAGTACTCCTCGGGCGTGATCCGGGCCTCCCTGCTGGCCGTGCCGCGCCGGCTGCCCATGCTGGCCGCCAAGTGCATCGTGTTCGCCGCCCTGCTCATCGTGATCGCCGAGATCATCGTCTTCGCCTCGTTCTTCGTGGGCTCGGCGATCATCCATCCGCATGTCCAGGTCTCGCTGAGCGATCCCGGCGTCACCCGCGCGGTCGCCGGCGCCGGCCTGTATCTCACCGTCCTCGGCCTGTTCGCGCTGGCGATCGGTGCCCTGATCCGGCACACCGCAGCCGCGATCGCCAGCGTCATCGGCATCGTGCTGGTCCTGCCGATCCTGTCCGGCCTGCTGCCCGGAAGCTGGGGTGCGCACATCAACGGCTACCTCCCCGAGCAGGCGGGATCCCTGATTACCCGGACGCACGCCGAGTCCGGGCAGGTGCTCTCGCCGTGGCAGGGGTTCGGCGTGTTCTGCGCCTGGACGGCGCTGCTGCTGATCGTCGCCGGATACCTGCTCAACCGCCGGGACGCGTAACCCGATCCAGGTCCCGGGCCCCTGTCTTATCCGGTACTGGCTGGCGGGCCGTGGTCCCGGTAGGTGCGCTGGCCATCCGGGCTGGTCGCGGTGACGGCACCGTCACCGTGCAGGACGACCCGCCAGCCCCACCGGTGCACCGCGATCAGATGATGAAACGAGCACAGGCTGAGCAGGTTGGCCAGGCTGGTCGGGCCGCCCTCGGAGCGCGGGATGAGGTGATGCGGCTGGCAGGCCGCCAGCGGCTGAGCGCATCCAGGGAACCGGCACCGACGGTCCCGGACCGCCACCGCCCGGCGCAGGTGCGCGGGGATCGTGTCAGTCGCAGTGCCCACATCCAGCGGCAGGCTGGGGCTGGCGGCCGGGCCGCTCAGCAGGCCCGCCCGCAGCGCGGCGGCCAGCCCGCGCGGGCCCGACAGCAGGTCGGCGGCTGCGGAGGCAATCAGGTCCCGGGCCGCTCGCAGGCCGCGCTGCTGGCGTGCTTCGCCGGTCTCGCCCGCAGCGGCGCCGAGGGCGCAGCCTGACCGGCTGGTCCCGCCGGCCAGGACCTCCCCGGCGAGCCGGGCCAGCAGGTCCTGGTCAACGGTGCCGGTGACGACCGGGACGACCTGCGCGTCGCAGTCATAGCCCGGCCCGGCCACCGGGCCCGGGCACGGCACAGCGTCCTCGCCGTCCCCGGGAGCACCCGCGGCTTCGCGGCCCCGCCGGCTCATCCTGCGCAGCCGGTCCAGGGTCAGGTGCAGCACGATCTGGGTCGGCTGCCCGGCCCGCCCGGGCAGGCAGCCAGCGCCGATCAGCCGCCGGCATGCATCTTCCAGCGCGTCATGCTCCCGCTGCGCCCGGGTCCGCTCGTCTTCCGGCCCGGCCTTCTTGCCCAGCGCATCCAGCACCGCCCGCAGCGCGGCCGCGCACTCCGGCGTCAGCCGCCCGGTCAGGCATCCCGCCCCGTCCAGCGTCGTCTCCAGCCGCACGCCCCGCTCATCGAACTCCTCGTCGCCCCGGTCGGCATCCGGCCCGGCGGTCCGGGCACGCATCTCCTCGGCCAGCGCCGCCAGGTCGCCCAGCTCCGCCCCGCCAGCCGCCGCCCCTGTCAGGATCACATCCGCATCCCCACGGAACTCCTCCGGCAGCGCGTCCGACCACTCGCACACTGCCCGCGCCCATGAGCCCGAGAGCACTCCCTCGGCCAGTGCTGCCGCCACCGCCGGATGCGCCGCCAGTCGCCGGGCCCAGGACACCGCCGCGCCCGCCGCAGCCCCGGTCACCCTCGTCTGCCAGCGCAGCCACGCCCGCGCCGAGCACTGCCCGTCCGCCTCGAACACCCGGCCCGCGGCGAATGCCGACAGCACCGCCGACCGTGCGGCCAGCAGTGCCGACTCTGCCCCGGCCAGACCGCGCAGGCACTCCGCAAGCTCCGCGCCGGTCAGCGACGCCGCGCCCGGTCCGTTCAGGAACGCCAGGCCGGCACCTATGGCCGCGATCGCCTCGGCAGCGCACCGCGGGGCTAACGGCGGGGCCGCGGCCGGCTCGCCGGGGCCCGGGCCTGCCAGGCCGACCCGGTCAGCCAGGCCGACCTCCGCAGCTAACGCCATGGTCCTGTCACCTCCTCTGCGGCAGGATCGATTACGTGTTCGACACTAGCCGGGGGGTCTGACAAAACCGGGCCCGCGATCGGCGCCCGCGCAACAGGTCCTGCGGGGAGATTCCGGGAACCGCGTGACCGGGGCCGGTCAGCGAGTGTAGAGCCACACCCGGGCAGTCGTCCCGGCCGGCTGCACCTGCCAGGCGAGCCGGAACCCCGGCGCCAGGTAGCGCGCCGGGCTGATCCACGGCGGCCCCACCTCGACCACGAAGATCCGGCGAACGCCGTGCTCCCTGCGCCACAGCACCGCCATCGAGACGCGCCTGCCGTAGAGGGTCCCCGCCTCCGCGCCCGGCTCGGCGAGGCTCAGGTCCCGCAGCCGGCTGAACCCGCGCGGGTAGGCGAGGCTCCAGGGCGGGATCGCGCCGCCCGGGTAGACGATCGCGTCGCCCGGCCGCTCATGCGCGGCCAGCATCCTGGTCACCGCCTGCAGGGCTCCTGCCTCCGTGCCGGCCCGCGGAACGCGGACGGCTATCTGGGCGGGCACCGACAGCGCCACGGCAGCGGCGAGCGCGCCGGCCGCGACGGGCCCGTTCAGCGCGGCAAGGCCGGCTCCGGCGAGCAGCGCCACCGCCGGCAGGCAGAAGGTTATGTACCGGACGCTGTAGACGGGGTAGACCAGTGACGCCAGCCACAGCGCGGCGGGCGGCAGTATCAGCCAGGGCAGGGCAAGCCAGGCCAGTGCGCCCGGCGGGATTGCTTCCACCGCTGGCCGCCCGGCGGCCGGCGTCGCATCGTCACGAGCCACTCCGATCACGGCCAGCACCGCGAGCAGCACGGAGCACAGCAGGGAGCCACTGCCGAGGTAGCCGAGCAGGTAGCGGAAGTCATACCAGCCGGGCATGGTGATCCAGCCGATCTGCGCCCGCTGCCGCCACCCGAGCACGACCAGCGGCAGCACCGCTATGCCGGTGGCGGCGACCACCGCCAGCCAGGCCGGCAGGCTCACCCGGCGGCGCCGCAGGGCCAGCAGGGTCACCGCATGCGCCGCCACGATCAGCAGCCCGAGCATCTGCATGTAGCCGACGAGCACGAGCGCGCATCCGTAGCCGATCAGCCATCGCGGCCGGCCGTCGGCAGCCAGCCGCAGCAGCAGATAGGACGCCAGCACCACGGCGGCCGTCAGCATCGCATACGGCCGCGCATCGTGTCCCTGCTCGGTTACGGCGGGCAGCCCGGCAAACACCAGCCCGGCCAGCAGCCCCGCCCGGCGGGACCGGAGCCGGCGCATGATCGCGGTCACCCCGAGGCTCGCGGCAGCCATCGCGATCGCGGACGGCAGCCTGGTCGCTACCTCTCCGCTTCCCGCCAGCCGGACCACCGGCCACAGCAGCAGGTAGTACAGGCCGTGGACGGCGTCGACATGCCCGAGAAGCCGCAGCACCTGCGGCAGCGACCGGGACACCGCGGAGACCGTGTCAACCTCGTCGCCCCAGTAGGCGGGGGTGCCGATCCCCCACAGCATGACCGCCAGCGTGATCACTGACGGAGCGACGGCCATCCAGTCCGGGCGGGCCGGCCCTCTCCGCCGGCCCGGGGCAGTCCGGGCAGGTGCCCCGCCGGGACGCGCAGGCCGGTCCAGCGTCGTTCTCAGGGCGTGCTGCGCCACGTCAGGTTCCTTTCATGAGGCAAGGTTGAAGGCAGCCGCCTGCCAGGCGGGCACTGCGCCGGGGCCGTCTCCGACGGCAGATCTCCGGCAGCGATCGCGGTCCCGCGCGAAATTGGGTGCTACGAGATAAACGGCCGGCGGACGCGGGTCGTTGCCTGAGTCGCTCTCGTTCCGGTTTCCTGGAGGTAAAGGAAGGCTGATCTCACGGCCCTTTGCCGGCCTTCCCGGATCCCGGGAAGGCCGGCTGCCCAGTCACCCCCAGATCGACTTGACGTGGCGGTAGCCGCGCGGTATCCGGATAAGCGCCTTGGCGATGTTCGCCTTCGTCGGAGGCAGCCACTTGAAGTTGCTGATGCTCCAGTCGATCCAGGGCCGGGCTCCGCCGCCGTACGACACATTCGAGGCAGACATCCGAAGCGGCATATAGGTCCTGGGGTTCACGTAGAGCGTGTAGCTGGCCCGGTCCCTGGCTGCCTGGCCGAGGCCCTTCGGCAGCCTGGTCGCGTACGGGTATCCCTTGACCACGATCGCGTGCACTCCGTTTACCCATGCCCGTCCGGTGACCCTGGCCGCACCGCACTCGATCGTCGCGCTGATGAACTGCGGCCACTGATTCGCGATCTGCGGCGGGGAGCCCATCAGGAGTGCGTTTCGCCCGCAGGCGCTGGACAGCGACGGGCTCTTCGCCGGCTGGCCGCCGTCCCAGGTGTGATTGGCATACGAGACTTCCACATAGGCAAGGCGCCCGTGGACGATTGCCGTGCCGATGGCGTAGACCGGCTTGCCGGCCTGGCAGCCGGTCTCGTAACGGTCGCAAGCTCCCCACATCTGCACCCAGCGCCACCTAGCTCCATACGACACCGTGACGTTGGGCTCGTGATTGGCCGCCGGCACATACCTCTGGCCAACGTACGAACCGGAGTTGGTCCACGGGACGTAAAGGACCCAGTGCTTGCCGGCAATCGCTGCCTGCACGTGGCGCAGCACCACGTAGGCGTCGGTTCGCACGCCGGCGGAGCCGGCGCCGGTGCTGCCCGAGGGGACCAGGACGGCGGTCACCAGCGCCGCGCAGGCAGCAGCCATGGCCGCGCTGCTTACCAGGAGGTACCGGCGGAGCATGCGGGGGCGGCGCGGGCTGCGGCCGGGCCAGAGCGGCCGGACGGGCTGGCGTGTCATTGCCGCATCCAGCCGGGCGCGGGCCCGGCGCAGCCGGTCGTCCGTGTCATCCGGCTGTGGCGCTGCGGGCTGTACGGTCTTGAACATCGTGATCTCATCCATCGCTGGTATCCCTTGTCAGGCAGGCGTCTGGGCGGGATTGGTTCCGCCGAGTGCGTGACGGGTCCGTGTCCTGATGCGGTGCAGCCCCGACCGGACGGTGCTCACCGGGACGCCGAGGGCCTGTGCCGCCTCGTCGTAGGTCAGGCCAGCCCAGGCGATCAGCAGCAGCAGCTCACGGTCTCTGCGGGACAGGCCGGACAGCACGGCGGTCAGCCGGGGCGCTAGCTGCTGTGCGGTCATCCGGTCGGCCGAACGGTCCTCGAACGACTCGCCATCGGTCTCGCGTGGTAGCCGGGCGAGCGCCCGCAGGCCGCGGCCCTCGGCCCGGCGGCGCTTGCCTATCTGCCGGATCGCGATGCCGTACAGCCACGGCCGCGTGTCCGGTCGCGACAGGTCATACCGAGCCCGGCGCCGGAACGCGACCAGGAACGTCTCGGCAACCACGTCCTCGGCAGCGTCCGCGCCGACCCGCGCGCTCGCGTAGCGCAGTATCTCCGCAGCGTGCCGGTCGAAGATCGTGCCGAAGCAGTCAGGCTGGCGCATGGAGAGGCTGATGACCTCAGCGTCGGTTAGCTGCTGCGGCGGGCTCGCCCCGCCCGGTCGCTCGTGATCACCGTGGCTTCCGCCGGGATCCGCGAAGCTCGTCGCCGTGATGGAGGAAGCAGCCGGGGTCTCGCGGTTCGACCGTCCGGCCGTCCACGTCAGCACGGATCACATCCAGCGGTCATGGGCCCGTGCCCTCCAGTGCAGGAAGTACCGTCACACTTTCTCACCCGGAAGCGGCCCCCGCGTTTCGCCGTGGGCTCGCGTCTCAGGCAGCAGGCCGCACGATATGCACGTTATGTGGCGTATGACCCTTTCAGGAAGGGGCAGGGCGCGCAGGCGGGAGACGGAGCGGCGGCCTGGCCGGCGGTCAGCCAGGCGGCAGGCGCAGCGGCGGTCCGGGCCGGCGGTCAGCCAGGAGGGAGACGCGGCGGCGGTCCGGGCCGGCGGTCAGCCTGGCGGCAGGCGCAGCGGCCGGCCGGGCCAGCGGTCAGCCGACGCAGGCGGGGCCGAGCAGTTGCTTGAGGTCGGCCAGCAGCGACGGCGACGGCCTGACCCTGAGCTTGTCGTCAAGCCGCACCACGGTCGTCCGGGCGCCGGACAGCAGCCGCAGGTGGACCTCCGTGGCCCCCGGATGGGTGCGCAGCACCTCGCGCAGCCGGTCGATCACCGGCGGAACGCACCGGGCGGCGTGCATCGACACCACAAAAGGGCCCGAGTCACCCGCAGACAGGTCGGGGACCGAGACCTCCATCGCGACTAGCTTCGGCACCTCCTCGCGCCGGTCCAGCCGCCCCTTGACTACGACGATCGCGTCCTCGATCACCACGCCGAGGCACTGCTGGTAGGTGGCCGGGAAGAACAGGACCTCGATCGCGCCCTCAAGGTCCTCCAGGGTGGCCGTGGCCCACGGAGCTCCCTGCCGGGTCACCTTCCGCTGAACGCCCGACAGGATCCCGCCCACGGTGACGATCTGGCCATCAGGGCGGCTGGCAGCCGGACCCCGTTCTGTATCGGCAGTTTCGTCGGCCGACCCCACGAGCTGTCCCACCGAGCAGTCCGTCGCGGCCGCCAGCACGTGCTCCACGCCGAGCAGCGGGTGGTCCGACACATACAGGCCGAGCATCTCCCGCTCGAACGACAGCAGCACCTTCTTGTCCCACTCGCCGTCCGGGACCGGCACCTCGAACGTGATGTCGGCCTCGGCGTCGTCGCCGAACAGCGAGTCCTGGCCGATCGCCTCGTTGCGCTTGACATCGATCACGGTGTCAATGGCCTGCTCGTGGATCAGCACCAGGCCCTTGCGCGGGTGACCGAGCGAGTCGAACGCCCCGGCCTTGATCAGCGACTCGATCACGCGCTTGTTGCACACGCTGGCCGGCACCTTGCGCAGGAAGTCGGAGAAGCTGGCGAACGCCCCCCTGGCGGTCCTGGCCTCGACGATCGCGTCGACCACCGCCGTACCGACGTTGCGGATCGCGGCGAGACCGAACCTGATGTCACCGCCGACCGGGGTGAACGTGGCGGCCGAGGCGTTGACGTCGGGCGGCAGCACGGTGATGCCCATGCGCCGGCACTCGTTCAGGTACAGCGCCGACTTGTCCTTGTCCCCGGCCACGGAGGTGAGCAGCGCGGCCATGTACTCGGCCGGGTAGTTGGCCTTGAGGTAGGCGGTCCAGTAGCCGACCATCCCGTAGCAGGAGGCGTGCGCACGGTTGAACGCGTAGTCGGAGAACGGGACCAGCACGTCCCAGATCGTCCTGATCGCCGCGTCGGAGTAGCCGCCCGCCTTCATCCCGGCGGCGAACGGCTCGAACTCGGCGTCCAGGATCTCCTTCTTCTTCTTGCCCATGGCCTTGCGCAGCAGGTCGGCCTTGCCGGGCGTGTAGCCGGCCAGTTTCTGCGCCGTCGCGAGCACCTGCTCCTGGTAGACCAGCAGCCCGTAGGTGTCGCCGAGGACCTCGGCCAGCGGCTCCGCCAGCTCGGGATGGATCGGGGTGACCGGCTTGCGGCCGGTCTTGCGGTCGGCGTACTCGTTGTGCGCGTTGGCGCCCATCGGCCCCGGCCGGTAGAGCGCGTTGACCGCGGCGATGTCCTCGAACCTGTCGGCGTGCATCGACCGCAGCAGCGCCCGCATGGCCCCGCCCTCAAGCTGGAACACGCCGAGCGTGTCGCCCCTGGCCAGCATCTCGAACGTGGCCTTGTCGTCGAGCGGAACGCTCTCCAGGCTGATCTCCACGCCGCGGTTGGCCCTTATCCCGCGCAGCGCGTCGTCCAGCACGGTGAGGTTGCGCAGGCCCAGGAAGTCCATCTTGAGCAGGCCGAGGTCCTCGCAGGCCGGGTAGTCGAACTGGGTGATGATCGCCCCGTCGGCCTCCCGCTTCCACACCGGGATGTGGTCGATCAGCGGCTCCCGGCTCATGATCACCCCAGCGGCGTGCACGCCGGCCTGCCGGATAAGCCCCTCGAGCCCCCGCGCGGTGTCGATGACCTGGCGGACCTCGGGCTCGGCCTCGTACAGCGCGCGGAGCTCGCCGGCCTCGCCGTACCGCGGGTGGCCGGGGTCGAAGATCCCCGACAGCGGGATGTCCTTGCCCATGACCGCGGGCGGGAACGCCTTGGTGATCCGGTCCCCGAGCGCGTACGGGAAGCCGAGCACCCGTGCCGCGTCCTTGACCGCAGCCTTGGCCTTGATCGTGCCGTACGTGATGATCTGAGCGACCCGGTCCTCGCCATATTTCTGGGTGACATAACGGATGACATCGCCGCGACGGCGCTCGTCGAAGTCGATGTCTATGTCGGGCATCGAGATGCGCTCGGGGTTCAGGAACCGCTCGAACATGAGCCCGTGCGCGACCGGGTCCAGGTCGGTTATCCCCATCGCGTAGGACACGATGGACCCGGCGGCGGACCCGCGCCCCGGGCCGACCCTGATCCCGTTGTTCTTCGCCCACATGATGAAGTCGGCGACCACCAGGAAGTACGAGCAGAACCCCATCTGCTCGATCACGCCTAGCTCGTACTCCACCCGCCTGCGGCGTTCCTCGTCGTAGCCGCCCGGGTAGCGGCGGTCCATGCCGCGCCAGACCTCCTTGCGCAGCCAGGACTGCTCGGTCTCGCCCTCGGGAAGCGGGAACACCGGCATGAGGTTCTGCCTGGTGAAGGTGACGTCGGCCCGCTCCGCGATGGCCAGGGTGGCGTCGCACCCGGCCTGCCAGGTCTCGTCCTGGCTCACCGCCCGCATCTGCTGCGGGGACTTCAGGTAGTAGTCGCTGCCCTCGAACCGGAACCGGTCCGGGTCGGCGAGGTTGGTCACGGTCTGCACGCACAGCAGCGCCTCGTGCGCCGCGGCGTCCTCCGGGCGGGTGTAGTGCAGGTCGTTGGTGGCGACAAAGGGCAGGCCCAGGTTCTGGGCGATCTTCTTCAGTGCGGCCCTGGTGCGCTGCTCGACGGCCAGGCCGTGATCCATGATCTCGACGTAGAAGTTCCCCGCTCCGAAGATGTCCCGGTACTCGGCGGCGGCCCGCAGGGCCTCGCGCTCCTGGCCGAGACGCAGCCGGGTCTGCACCTCGCCCCCCGGGCAGCCGGTGGTGGCGATGATCCCCTTCGCATACCGGCTGAGCAGTTCCCGGTCGACCCTGGGCTTGCGGAAGAACCCCTCCAGCGAGGCCAGCGAGGCCAGCCTGAACAGGTTGTGCATGCCCTCGGTGGTCTCGGCCAGCAGCGTCATGTGGGTGTAGGCGCCTGCCCCGGACACGTCGTCGTCCTTCTGCGCCGGGGTGCCCCAGCGGACCGGCTGGCGCAGGGTGCGGTGCTCGGGCGCGACGTAGGCCTCCATGCCGATGATCGGCTTGATCCCTGCGGCCCTGGCCTTCGTCCAGAAGTCATAGGCGCCGTACAGGTTGCCGTGGTCGGTCATCGCGATGGCCTGCATCCCGGTCGCCTGGCAGCCGGCGAACAGGTCGTCGAGCCTGGCGGCCCCATCCAGCATCGAGTACTCGGTGTGGACGTGCAGGTGCGCGAAGCCCGCTCCCGACCGGCCCCCGGCGCCTGCCGCCATGAAGTACCGCCTCCTTCAGGCATGACCCAGGCACCCGGCGGCAGGGCCGTCCGGGCGCGCGCGTATTCATAGGCACCGGGGGAAGCGACCGGCGCGCCAGGGTGCGGTCCTGGCCGGGTGCTCTGGCGGCTGGCCCTGCCGTGCCGGGCTCTGCGCGCGTGCTTGCCGGGGCGCCGGCCAGGACCAGCCGGCGTGCCGGTCCGGTGCTCGCAGCCTACGCCTTGACGCCGACAGCGTGCCCGCGTGGCGCGCCGGCGCGTGCCAGGGAGCAGGGGTCCGTTCCTGCCGCCGCCGTTCGCGTCTCGGCCAGACGGGTCGGTCCGAGGGCAAGGCTTTGCGTCGGCGCGCGAATCCTGGATGCCCGGCCGGGCACGATTCTCCAAGCACTGGCTGAACGTGCGGCAGCAGAGCCGGAAATGACCTCTGGCAAGGCTTAATCAGGGCCGCGCGGGGAAAGACGTACCAGGTGGGAAGCAACGCCACCGGAACGCGCCGGGCACGCTGGCCGGCCGGCTGAGCTGGCAATGCGGGCGGTGGTTCTGGCGGTTGTCCTGACCATGGCCCTCAGGAAGAGCGCCGGGCCTGTTATGCGCTTCGGGGGGTGCGCAATCAGGTCGCAGGCCGGAGCGGGCCCGCTGCCCCGGAGGGCGGCGGGCCTGCTGCCATGCCGGGATGCCCACCCCGGGAGCCGCCCGCCCCCGAGACCGGGTCCGCGCCGAGCCGCTGCCGGATTATTACGTCGTTACGCGATATTATTGCCTCGGGCATTGCCTCCGGACTGAGTCCGGACTCAGTCCGGACACAGGCCGGATATGGCCGGGAGATGACTGCCAAGCGGACTCCGGGCGAACGGGATGGTCCGTGTTCACCTCGGGCAGGTTCGCGGCGGTCCGGACTATCCGAGGTGATCGGCAGTGGCGCAGCGGCCTGCAGCCGCAACGGGCCAGCCTCGCCTGGCTGGCTTGCCGGAACGGGCACTGATTGTCAGCGCGTGGATTGGCGAGGGGCATAACGCCAGCGGCCGGGCCCTCGAGCAGGCGATCTGGCGCGCGTGGCCGGGCTGTGAGGTCCGCTGGGTGGATACCCTGGCCGCGATGGGCCCGGGGATCGGCCCGCTCGCCCGGGCGTGCTACGTGCTGGAGGTCCAGCATCTGCCGTGGCTCTACGAGGTGATCTTCCGCGCGATCTGGCACCGCTGGTTCCTCAGCGCCACGCGCCGCCTCATCGGGGCCTGGTGCGGCCGGCGGATAGGCCCGCGGATCCGCGAGTACGGGCCCGACGTGATCATCTCGACCTATCCTCTCGGCAGCGCCGGGCTGAGCTGGCTGCGCCGCCGGGGCGACCTGCCGGCCGTGGCAGGCGCCTGGGTGACCGACTTCTGCCCGCACCCGTACTGGGTCTATCCGGAGCTTGACGTCACCTTCGTGATGCATCCGCGCGCCGCCGAACTGGCCAGGGCGCTGGAGCCCGGCGCCCGGGTCGCCGTTGGCGGCCTGCCGGTGGCCGAGGCGTTCCGGCCAGCCGGGCGCGGCTCGGCTCGCGCCCGCCTCGGCCTGGCCGCCGACCGGACGCTGGTCCTGGTGTCGATGGGCTCGCTGGGCTTCGGCGCCGCCGGGCGCGCGGTAACGGCGGCGCTCGCGGCCGGTCCGGACGTCGAGGTGGTCGCCGTGTGCGGGCGCAACGGGCGGCTGCGGGCCCGCCTGTCGCGGCGGGCTCGCCTGCTGGGCAGCCCGGCTGCCTCCCGGCTGCGGGTCCTGGGCTGGACCGACCGGATGCCGGACTGGCTGGCGGCAGCCGACGTGGTTGTCACCAACGCCGGCGGTGTCACCGTGCTGGAGGCGATGGCCTGCGCCAGGCCGGTCATCATGTTCCAGCCGATCGCCGGGCACGGCCGGGCGAATGCCAGGCTGCTCGCCGATGCCGGGCTGGCCGTGATCTGCCGCTCCCCCGCCGACCTGACCGGGGCAGTCCGCCGCCTCGCCGCCAGGCTGCCAGGGCCGGCGGCGGCTCTGCCGCCTGCCCGCCGCCCGGAAGACGACCTGGCAGACCTTCTCTCGGCGGGCCGGCAGGCGCCGCTCGCGTCGCGCCCCGACGCGGCAGGCAGATAAGAGGCCGGCCATGCTCGCGGTTGTCGCCGTCCCGGCCGCCCTGGCCGCCTCCGTCACCTTCGGCGCGTCGGCCGTGATGGAGCAGCGCAGCGCCAAGCGGGTGCCCGAGCGCGGGCCGGTGGCCCCGAGGCTGCTCCTCGACCTGGCCCGGCAGCCGCTCTGGCTGGCCGCGATCGGCGCCACGCTGGCCGGCCTGGCCCTGCAGCTTGTGGCGCTGCGCTTCGGCCCGCTGGCCCTGGTGCAGCCGATTCTCGCCTTCGACCTGCTGTTCGCCGTGCTCATCGCGGCGGCCACGATCAAGCACCGGCCGCCGGACCGGATCATGCTCCTCGGCGTCATCTGCTGCGCATCCGGCGTCGGCGGTTTCCTCGCCGCCGCCCGGCCGCACGGTGACTCGTACTCGGTGTCGCTGCCCGCCGTGCTGCCGCTGGCCGCGGCGCTGGCCGCGGTGCTGGCGGCCTGCTTCGCGGTCGCGCGGCGGGGAACGCGCCAGCAGCGTGCTCTCTCCCTGGCGCTGGCCTGCGGCGTGACCTACGGGGTCACCGCGTTCCTGTACAAGCTGCTCGCGCAGGCGTTCAGCCACGGTGTCAGCGAGCTGCCCCGGCAGTGGGCGCTGTATGCCGTGATCGTCGTCGGCCCGGTCGGCTTCCTGCTCAACCAGAGCGCCTTCCAGGCCGGCGTGCTGATCTCCCCCGTGCTCTCGGTCATCACGGCCACCGATCCGCTGGTATCCATAGCCGCCGCGCACCTGTGGCTGAATGAGAAGCTGGCCGGCGGCGGCCTGGCGGTGGCCGCCGAGATCGTCTCGCTCGGCGTGATGATCGCGGGGATCGCGGCCCTGGCGCACCGAGCGCCGCAGGCGGCCCGGCAGGGCTGAGGGCGCGCTGATAACGTCGAGTGCGCCCGCTTAGGGGCCAGTGAAGCACAGACCGCATCGCCCGCCTGGAGCGCCGATGAGCCAGACCCGCGCCGACGCCAGGGCCGCGCATCTCGCCGATCCCGCGCTGCTTCACGCCCTGTTCGACGATGCCGCGCTCTTCCCCCCGGCCAGCCTGGACATGCCCGCGGCGCTGGCCGGTCACCTGCGCCACTCTGGCGCCTGGTACCGGGACATGACCGGCCTGTTCGTCTGCTCCGACGGCCAGCTTCCGCTGCTGCGCGCGGCGATGACCGCCGCGAACGTGCCCGGCATCGCCCTCGCCCTGCTGGTGCCGGGCGGCGCGGCCCAGCTCAGCGGGGCCGTCGACGCGGCCCGCGCCGACCCGAGGCTCGCCCTGCGGGCGGTGGAACTGCCGCTGCTGAGCGCCGGCCCGGATGCCGCCGGCCCGGATGCCGCCGCCGCTGCCAGGGCGCTGGCAGCGGCCCTCGACGAGACGCTTCCCGCAGGCGTCACCGGCCTGGTCGAGATCCCGGTCGCCGCCTGCACGCCCGGGGTGCTGGAGGTCCTCGCTGAGCGTGGCTACCGGGGGAAGCTGCGCACCGGCGGGACGAGCGCGGAGGCGTTCCCCGGCGAGGGCGAGCTTGCCGGGGCGCTGGCCGCGCTCGCCGCCGCGCGGCTGCCGGTCAAGTGCACCGCCGGCCTGCATCACGCGGTGCGGCACACCGCGGCCGGTACCGGGTTCGACCACCATGGCTTCCTGAACGTGCTCTGCGCGGCAGCGGCGGCGGCCGACGGCGCCGAGACGGGTGCCCTCGCCGCCGTGCTGGCCGAGCGCGATCCGGCGCGGGTCGCCGCGCGGGCGGCCGGGCTGACGCCGGACCAGGTGCTCGCGGCCAGGTCGATCCTCACCTCGGTCGGCACCTGCAGCATCGACGAGCCGGTAGCCGATCTCGTCGCGCTCGGCCTCGCCGCGCCGCCATCCTCGGACGCCCCAGGCGCCCCGGGCGGCCCGGGCGGCGCGACCGCATGACCGCCGCCCCGCCGGCCGCAGGCTGGCTGAACGTAGCCCCGGACCACCCGTTCGGCATCGGCAACCTGCCCTACGGGTCGTTCACGACCGCCGACCGGCCGGGCCGGCCGCGGACCGGGGTCGCGATCGGCGACCAGATCCTCGACCTGACCGAGGCCAGCGCCCGGCTCATGCCCGGCCGCGCCCGGCTGTTCCGGGCCGGGACGCTGGACCAGTTCCTCGCCGCCGGGGACGGCGCGTGGGCACAGGTCCGGGCGGAGATCACCGCCTGGCTGACCGAGGACGCCTACCGGGAGGCGATTGCCGACCTGCTGATCCCGGCCGCCGACGCCGAGCTTCACCTGCCCTTCTCGGTCGCCGATTACGTGGACTTCTACGCCTCGGAGCACCACGCCGGCAATGTCGGCCGGATCTTCCGGCCGCAGGGCGAGCCGCTCACACCGAACTGGCGGCACCTGCCGATCGGCTACCACGGCCGGGCCGGAACCGTCGTGGTATCCGGCACCCCGGTGCGCCGGCCGTGCGGGCAGTCCCGGCCGGCCGGGAGCGGGGAGCCGGTATTCGGCCCCTCGGCACGGCTCGACTTCGAGGCCGAACTGGGGTTCGTGGTCGGTACCGAGAGCGTCATCGGCGAGCCGGTCCCGGTGTCGATGTTCGCCGAGCACGTCTTCGGCGTCTGCCTGGTCAACGACTGGTCCGCGCGGGACCTGCAGTCGTGGGAGTACGTGCCGCTCGGCCCGTTCCTCGGCAAGTCCTTTGCCACCACTGTCTCGCCGTGGGTGGTCCCGCTGGCGGCGCTGCAGTCCGCCCGGGTACGGCCGCCGTCCCGGGACACCCGGCTGCTGCCCTACCTGACCGAGACCGAGGACTGGGGGCTCGACATCACCTTCGAGGTGCTCCTGAACGGCCAGGTCATCGCCCGGCCGCCGTACGCGGCGATGCACTGGAGCCCGGCGCAGATGCTCGCGCACATGACCGTGAACGGCGCCAGCCTGCGCACCGGCGACCTGTTCGCCTCGGGCACGGTCAGCGGGCCTGAGCCGGGCCAGCGCGGCTCGCTGATCGAGCTCGCCTGGAACGGCCAGCGGCCGGTCGTGCTGGCCGACGGCACGGCCAGGTCCTGGCTCGCCGACGGCGACGAGGTGGTGCTGACAGCGACCGCCCCCGGGCCTGGCGGGACCCGCATCGGGCTCGGCGAGGCCCGCGGCCAGGTGATCCCGGCCGTGGCCGGGATCGGGTGACAGCCGCCCCGGCTACCTGGCGCCCTTGTAGTAGGCGGTGGAGACCGCCTGCCACATGAAGATCATCGCGCCCAGGCCGGCCAGCCACACCAGGATCGACAGCAGCTTGGTCAGCACCGGGGTGTGCTGGCCGAAGCCGAGCAGCACGCCGAGCGTGTCGAGCGCGAAGAAGATGGTGGACAGGATGCGGGCCCAGTTCCGGCCGCGCCGGTTCATCGCCGCCATCCAGAGCCAGAGCCCGATGCCGATCGCGCCGCTCAGCACGATGTCGACGACGGCGGCTCGCATGTCGGAGTTAATGGTTGCGGCTGACGCGTTCGGCAGCGCGGTGCGGATCGCGCTCTTGATGGCGCTTATGCTGATCAGGCCGACGATCAGGGACAGGCCGCTGAGCACCGCCCCCGCGTACATGCACTTGACCGCGTTCAGGATCGAGGGCGGGGGGTCGGGCTGCGCCATGGGCGGCATCGCGGCACCGCCCGGATATGGCTGGTACTGGGTCATCGCATCTCCTCATCCGGCAGGTTGCCGGCCACCGTCAGCACCGCGCCGACGAGGGTGGCGCCGCGCGCCCTGCGGGCCGCGGCCCGGAGCCGCGCGGCTGGTGGCTAAGCGTAGTGGCGGGAGGTGCATGCCTGCCACCTCCAGGCGGCATCGGCATCCGCTACGTCAGCGCGGTCAGCGGACTCGGCGATCGCCGTGCGGCGAGCGGGACGACCGGGACGAGCGGACCGGCGAGCTCTGGGATGAGCCGATCCTGATCGGCTTGGCGGGCGGCGGTATCACCGTCAGCAGGGCCGTGACCGCCAGCACCGCGGCGAGCAGGGCGCACTCCACCCTGGTGGCCAGGGCCGGGCCGGCGCCTCGCTCGGGCCGGTGCCGCAGCCACATCCGGCCTGCCACCGCCAGCGCCGACGCCACCGCGACCAGCGCAGCCTTGACGATCAGCACGAGCCCGTAGCCCGTCGTGACCAGCGCGCTGACCGGGACCAGCACGGCGGCGGAGATCACCCCGGTGAGCACGATCCAGGCCAGCAGCCAGGCTGCGGCATTCGCATACAGCCGCACCAGGTCGCGCATCGCCACCGGGAAGTCCCGCCAGGCCACCGCCGCCCGCAGGGTGTAGAGCAGCATGCCAGCCCACAGGGCGGCGGCGGTCAGGTGGCAGTAGGTGATCAGCGCGCCGGCCACCGGGATGATGTGCTCCGGATGGGCGCGGAGTCCCTCGGCGGCCACCACGCCGAGCAGCGCGGTGACCCCGAGCCCGGCCTGGCGCAGCCGGAAGGCCGCTGCCGCGGCCCCGAACGCGGCCAGCTCGACGAGGGCTATGATGACCGCCGCCCGCGAGGGATGCCCGGCGACGACGACGATCAGCAGGCCGGCCGCGGCTGCCGCGCCGGCCAGCGACCCGCGCAGCGCCCACGGCCCGGGCAGCGCCGCGGGCCGGGTGCCCTTGAACTGCCTCGCCAGGCCGCGCCCGGCGGTCCCGCCCAGCGCGGTCGCCAGGCCGCACAGCAGCAGCCAGCGCAGCAGCGCGGTGACCCACGCGGCCGGCGCCGCGAGCGCCGGGCCGGCCGCGAGTCCGCTCATCACGGGCGTAACGGTACCGCCGCAGGCTTACCGGCACGACGCCGCTTCCGGCGACGTGACCGGGGGTTTACCGTACCCCGGCGAGCAGCTCGGCGAGGTGCACCGCACGGCGCCCGGTGAGCTGCGCAATCTGGGTCCGGCAGGAGAACCCGTCGGCGAGCAGGACGGTGCCGGGCGCTGCCGAGCCGATCGCCGGGAGCAGGGCGATCCCGGCGACCGCGGCCGACAGCCGGTAGTGCCCGCGTTCAGCGCCGAAGTTGCCTGCCAGGCCGCAGCAGCCGCTGACCGCGGTCACCCTGGCCCCGGCGGAGGCCAGCAGCCGGGCGTCCGCCGACCAGCCCAGCACGGCATGCTGGTGACAGTGCGGCTGGGCCAGCACGGTGACTCCGGAGAGGTCCGGCGGCCGCCATCCCGGCCGTGCGCTCAGGAACTCGGCCAGGGTGCTGGTCGCCCGGGCGACGGCGATGGCCTCAGGCGTCTCGCCGAGCAGCTCCAGCGCGTCGTGCCGGAGAACCGCCGTGCAGGACGGCTCCAGGCCGATGATCGTGGCACCGCCGGCCGCCAGGTCCGCCAGGCCCCGCACGGTACGCCCCAGGATGCGCCGCGCGGTGCCGAGCTGCCCGGTGCTGATCCAGGTCAGAGCGCAGCAGAACGCACCGCCCGTGGCCAGGCTCACCGCCAGGCCGGCGTCCTCCAGCAGCGCGGCCGCCGCCTCGCCGGCCTCCGGGGAGAAGTGCTCGGTGAAGGTGTCGGCCCAGAGAACTGCCCGGCCGGCGCGGGCTGCCGGGCCAGCGGCCGGATCGGCCGGGCGCGCCCGGCCGGCGAGCCGCCGGCGAAGCGGCCGTTGCGCCGGGCGGGGCAGTTCCCGCTCCGGGTCCAGGCCGGCCAGCCGCCTGCCCAGCGGGCCGAGCAGCGGCAGGTCCAGCATGCCGACCGCGTGGCCGGCCAGGCGGGGACCGCCGGGCAGTCCCGCGGCCAGCCGGACCCACCACGGCAGCCAGCCGAGCGAGTAGTGCGCGGCCGGCCGCAGCCGCCGCCGGTAGGCCTGATACAGCGCTTCGGCCTTGTAGCTGGCCATGTCCACCCCGGCCGGGCAGTCCGTCAGGCAGCCCTTGCACATCAGGCAGTAGTCCAGTGACTGCGCCACCTCGGCCGAGCGCCAGCTTGAGATCAGCGATCCGTTGGCGAGCTCCTGCAGCACCCGGGCGCGTCCGCGGGTGGAGTCCTTCTCGTCCCGGGTCGCCTGGAAGCTCGGGCACATCACGGGGCCCGAGCCCGGGAGGGCAAGGCCGGCGGAGGGCTGCGCGGGGGCCTGCGGAGGGTCGTCCGCACCGGCCGGAACGATGCAGCGGCCGATGCCGATGCAGCGGTGCACCGCCGCCGTGGGGTCGCCGCGGTCGCGCGAGTACGCCAGGCCCGGCCTGCGGGCCAGCACCCCGGCGGCCGGCAGCCGCAGGCCGGCGTCGACCGGAACAGCGTTCTGAATGATCCCGGGGTTCAGCAGGCCGGACGGGTCACAGGCGGCCTTCACCTCCGCCATCGCCCGCAGCGCCGCCGGTGAGTACATCAGCGGCAGCAGCTCGCCGCGGGCCCGGCCGTCGCCGTGCTCGCCGGACATCGATCCGCCGTAGCCGGCCACCAGGCGCGCGGCGGCGAGGATGAACTCCCGGTACCGCTGCGCCGCGCCGGCGCCGCGCAGCGCGAAGTCGATCCTGATGTGCACGCACCCGTCGCCGAAGTGGCCGTACGGAATGCCGTGCAGGCCGTGCCCGGCGAGCAGTTCCCCGAACTCGCGCAGGTAGGCGCCGAGCCGCTGCGGCGGCACCGCGGCATCCTCCCAGCCGGCGTGCGCCGGCCGCCCGGGATCGGCCTGGGAGGCAAGGCCCGCGCCGTCCTCGCGGATCCGCCACAGCGCCGCCGCCTCGGCCCTGCCGGTGACGACCCGCGAGTCCAGCGCGCCGAGCGCGCCGGCCGCCGCGGTCAGCCGCCGTGCCCCGGCCAGCAGCTCGCGCTGGTCGTTCCCGGCAAGCTCGGCGAGCAGCCAGCCGCCGCCGCGGGGCAGCCCGGGGACCGCTGCAGGGCCGCGCCGGGCCCGGACCACGGCGGTGATCCGGTCGTCCAGGCCCTCCAGCGCGATCAGGCCGGGCAGCCTCTCCGCCAGCAGGGCGGGTACCGCGTCGGCGGCGCTGGCCATGTCCGGGTAGCCGAGCACGACCAGCACGGCCGCCGGGCGGACCGGGACCAGCCTCAGGGTGGCGCCCAGAACCAGGCAGCACGTTCCCTCCGTGCCGGTGAGCGCTGCGGGGACGGCGAAGTTGCGCTCGGGCAGCAGGTGCTCAAGCGAGTAGCCGGACACCTGCCGGGTGAACCGGCCGAACTCGGTCCGCAGCACGGCCAGGTTCCTCGCGGCCACCTCGTGCAGCGTGCGCAGCAGCGGCGAGGCCGCCAGCCGGGCCGGGTCGGCGCCCGCCACGACGGCCAGCCGCTCCCCCGTGCCGGCCAGGATGTCCAGCCCGGCGACGTTGTCGGCGGTGCGCCCGTAGCCGAGCGCCCGGGAGCCGCAGGCGTTGTTGCCGATCATGCCGCCGATCGTGCACCGGTTGTGGGTGGCAGGCTCGGGGCCGAAGCGCAGCCCGTGGCTCGCGGCGGCCCGCTGCAGGTCGTCGAGCACCACGCCGGGCTGCACCTGGGCCGTCGCGGCCTCGGGATCGATGCCGGCGATCGCGTTCAGGTGCCGGGAGCAGTCCAGCACGACCCCGGCCCCGATAGCGTTGCCGGCGATGGATGTCCCGGCGCCGCGCATGGTCAGCGGGATCCCGAGGCCGCGGCAGGCCTCGAGCGCGGCGGCCACCTCATCGGGCGCGCGGGGAAACGCCACCACGGCCGGGACAACCCGGTACAGCGAGCCGTCGGTCGAGTACTCCGCCCGCCGCCGCGGCGAGTCGTCGACATCGCGCAGGCCGGCCCGGCGCAGCGCGGCTGCGATGGCCGCATGGTCCGGTCCTGCTGCCCGCCCGGACTGCCCGGACCGCATGCCCCGAAGTCGCGCGGTGCTCACGGCTCGTTGATACCTGGTGCCCTCGCCGGGCTGGCCGCCGGCCCGCCGGCACGCCGTCGGGCGGGTTCATGACAGGCGGCTGCCGGGTTACGTCTAAGCTGCCTCCAGGTGAACGTCGGGCATCGGGCTGGAGAACGCCGCCGTGGATACAGTGATCAAGTACGTGGCCGAGTACCTGCTGTTCGTGATGGCCGGCGGGTTCGTGGTGTACTGGCTGGCCGGCGAGAACCTGGCGGGCAAGGCCCGGCTAGGCGTCGCGGCCGTCGTCGGGCTGATCCTGACGCTCGTGTTCATCGTCGTCGCCGGCAAGCTGCACTCCGATCCGCGGCCGTTCGTGCAGAACCCGGCGCTGCACCCGCTGTTCCCGCACGCCAGGGACAACGGCTTCCCGTCAGACCACAGTGCCGCCGCAGGGCTGATCGCCGCGCTCGTGCTGTGGCGCAGCCGGGCGTGGGGAGTCGTGTTCGCGGTCGCCGCCGTCTGCGTGGCAGCCGCCCGGGTGGCCGCGCACGTGCATCATGTCCAGGACGTGGTGGCCGGCCTCGCCCTCGGCGCGCTCGCCGCCGCGATCGGCATCTGGGTGGCGGGCATCGTCATGAACAAGCTGCGCGGCCGGCGGCTGCCGGTGGTCGGCGTGCTGGAGCCTGCCGGGCAGGACGGGCAGGCCCCCGCGAAGCATGCGGTCCAGCGGGAGAGCCACCGCATCTAGCGGCCGGACGGCCGGCTGCTTACCTGACCGACAGGTACACGATCGAGCCCAGCCCGAACACGATGCAGTAGATCGCGAACGGGGTCAGGGTCCTGGTACGGAAGTACCGGACCAGGTACCGGACCGACAGGTAGGCCCCCACGCCGGACAGCACGCTGCCGAGCAGGATCTGGCCGTGGATGCCGTTGCCGAGCGGGCCGGTCAGGTCGGGGACCTTGAGCACGCCCGCGGCCAGGATCACCGGGGTTGCCAGCAGGAACGCGAACCGGGCCGCGTCCTCCCGGGACAGCCCGCGGAACATGCCCGCGACCATCGTGACCCCGTCCCTGCTGATGCCCGCGAGCAGCGCGAGGATCTGCGCGGACCCGATCACGACCGCCTCGGCATAGCCCTCCCGGGCGAGCCGCCGGTCGGCCTCGACCGCCTGCGCGATCTCGGCGGCCCGCTCCACCTGGTGGCCTGCCGCGTGCCGCGCAGCCCCGGGCGCCCGGGTACCGGCCGTCTCGCCGGGCGCCCGCGCCGGCGCATCCACGCCGGGGACAGCGGCTCCGGCGCCGACTGCGGCAAGCTGACGCGCGGCGGCGACCTCCCGGTCGGCCTGCAGCGACGCGCGGCGCCGGAACCGCTCGCCGGCGTACAGGATCAGCCCGTTGACGACCAGGAACGCGGCGGCGGCGATCGGGTGCCCGAACAGCACCCGGAACGGGTGCTCGAACAGCAGGCCGGCCAGGCCCACCGGGATCGTGGCCAGGATGATCATCCAGGCCAGCTTCTCGTCCGCGGACTCCAGCCGCCAGCGATCAGTACCCGGGGCGGGACGGATGAAGTGACCGACGGACCGGAAGAACCCGCCGATAATCCGCACCCAGTCCCGCCAGAAGTAGATCAGCAGCGCGATCGCCGTCGCCACGTGCAGCCCGACGATGAAGGCCAGGTACGGCGACTCGGGCCTGGCCACGTTCAGGTCCCGTGCCCAGCTTCCCCCGACCAGCGCGGGGATCAGCACGTTGTGGCCGAGGCTGGAGACCGGGAAGAGCTCGGATACCCCCTGGATGAGGCCGACGACGGCAGCCTCAAGGTACGTCATGTGCGTCATCGAGCTCCTTGCGCGCGCCACCCCACGACCGCAGGCCCCGGCGCGCCGCCGGTGCCCGTGGCCGCTGCCCTGATTTTGACGCCAGCCTGCCCGCCAGCCCGTCGCCGGCAACCCGTGTTCGCTGGTTGTTCACTCAGTGTTGTCCGGGCCTTACCCCGGCCCGGGCAGCGCCGGCTACCGCTGCGCGGCCACGAGCCGGCCGGCCCGGTCGTAGCCGGCCAGGCCGGTGATCTCGGTGCTGTCCGGGCTGGTCACGCCGGGCGGAAGGGGCAGCCAGACCACGTAGACGCCGACCGATCGCCCTCCGGCGAGCGGCACCCGCACGACGCGGGCGTGGTACAGGGCGCCCCGGAACGCTACCGTCACCCCCGCCGCCGCCGTCGTGACCAGCCCGATCTCGCTGACCAGCAGGCCGCGCCCGGAGCGCACGCTGCCCGGCTCCACCATCGGCAGCAGCGGGCCGAAGCCGACTGCCCCAGCCGGGGCGGCCGGGGCGGCCGATGGCACGTCGGCGGCCGCCCATTCCGGGCACTCGTAGCCGTCGGACCCGCCCCGCATCGGGGTGCGGTAGCTCGCCCAGCAGACGCTGCCGGACCGGCTCGCCCAGGCGACGGTGATCCAGTCCCGGGGCCAGCGGCTGATGACCGTGAGCTTCCCGGTCACCGGCGGGCTGGCGGCCACCAGCGAGTCGACGAGCGCGACCCCTGCCGGGACCGGCCGCGGCGAGCGGAGCAGGCCGGCCAGCGCTGCCCGGCCGCCGGCCCCGGCGACCGCCAGCGCGCCGCACGCGGCAAGCCCGGCCAGCACCGAGGACAGCCTCCGGGCCCGGCGCAGCCGCCGGCCGCGGGCCACGATGGCGGCCATTGGCAGGACCGGCGGGTGGGTCTCGGGATAGTCCAGGCCGACGGGCCAGCCCGGAGGGCCTGGCGGCTGGCTCACGGCGGCGCCTCCCCGGCGGCGAGCAACGGCCCGCCCGCTGACGGCCGGGGCGGCGTGCCGGGCGCCAGCCGGGCCTGGCCGGCCAGCCTGGCCAGCGCCCGTTCGGTGATGGCGGCCACCGCCCCCGGCGCAAGGTCCAGCTCGGCGGCCACCTGGGCAGGGGTCAGGTCCAGGTAGCAGCGCAGCACGACGACGATCCGCTCCCGCGGGCTCAGCCCGGCCAGCGCCCGCAGCGCGGCATCCCTGGCCGGGTCCCCGGCCGGACCGTGCCCGGGCAGGCCGGCACCCGGAATCCCCCGGGCCGCCGCCGGCCGCTGCGGGCCGGCGCGGCGCCGGTACCGGCGGCGAGCGCAGACAGCGATCATGCAGCGGCGGACGTAGCCGAGCGGCTCGCGGCGGCGGATCCCCGGCCAGCGCGCGTAGGCGCGGGCGTAACCCTCCCGCGCCAGGGCCTCGGCGCGGTCGCGGTCGCCGGTCAGCAGCTCTGCCAGCCGGACGGTCCCGGCCTGAGTGGCCGCGACGAACTCGGTGAACGCCTCCAGGTCCGCGCGCCTCACCGGTCCGCCCTCCCGCCCGCCCCCGCGGCACCGCCCGGCGCCCGCGGCAAGTCTTCACCGCCCGCGGCGCCCGAGTCAATAGTTCTGCTCTGTCCCGCCTATCCTGCTAGAAGCTAATCTGCGATGGTTGGGCGGAAGGTTCCGCCGGGCCGGCGACCCGCGCCCGCCGGGGCAGCGGTATCGTCAGGCCGGGATTGCCGTGAACATCGTTGCGCTCGTGCTGGGGATACTCACCGCCGGAGTCGGTGTCGGCCTGCTCGTCATGGTGAGCAGGGCCGGAGTGCCGGCGCACGGCCCGGAGGCCCATGACCCGACGCGGCCGGGGCTGCGGCCGCTCATCGAGTTCTTCCACCCGGTCCTCGCCGTCGTGGCGCTGGCGTGCCTGTTCGGCCTGGCCTACATCGGCGACCGGGGCTTCGCCGTCGCGGCCTTCTGGGTGCTCGTGGTGACGGCGACCGGGGGGCTGACCCTGCTCTCGCTGAACGCCCGGGATTCCAGGCGGCCGGGCAGCGCCGCCCGCCCGGCGGCGCTGCTGCGGCTGATCGCGGCGCACGGCCTGGGCGCGGCCGCCGTGCTGACGCTCGCCGCGCTGTATGCGTTCGGGGTGCTCTGATCTACCCGGCGGGCGGCCGGGCGCCCGGCCGCCCGCCGTGCTGCTCGCGCGCGGCCGGCTGCGCCTGCTCGGCCAGTAGCTGGCGCAGCCACTGCTCGCTGGCCGCCGCGATGCGCGGCGGCACGCCGAGCTCGCGCAGCAGGCCGGCAGCGGCCGCCATCTCGTCGGCGCGCCGCCTGGCGTGGCGCACGCTGCCCTGCTCCAGCCGGCTGAGCGTCTCGGCGGAGGCGCCGGCCAGCTCCTGGCGGATGTTCTCGCGGAGCCAGCCGGCGCACCCCGCCGCCTGCGCGGCGCGCAGCGCCTCCGTCACCGCGGCGGCCATCCCCTTGTAGAACACGCTGCGCACGAGCTTGCGCGCGGCCGCGGCGCCGGGCGGGCCGGGCAGCACCTCGACGACCGCCCCCAGCCCGGTCAGGGCCCGGGCCGCCGCGGCGGCGCCCGGCCCGGATGCGAGCATCGGCGTGCGCAGGCCGTTTCCCGGCACCGGCGCCATCAGCGCCACGTCAGCGAAGGCCACGCCGGAGCCGGCGGCGATCCCCGCAAGGCGCTCCTTGAGCCCGGCCGATGCGGTGTTCAGGTCCGCGTACACCGCGCCGGGCCCCACCCCGGGCAGCGCCGACCGCAGCGCGTCCTCGGCCTCGTGCGCGCAGGTCAGCGACAGGATGAGGGCCGCGCCGCGGCAGGCGTCCGCGTCATCACCGCACGGGGTGATCCCCGGTCCGGCCGGGACCAGCGGGTCGAAGCCGCGCACCACCGCGCCCGCCGCTGCCAGGCCGGCGGCGATCTGCGAGCCAGCCTCGCCGAGCCCGAGCACGGCGACGACCGGCCCGGGCCGGGCGGCCGGCGCCGCGGGATCCGTTCTGCTCACTGCTGCGCCGCCACCGCAGCGAGCGCCTGGAAAGCCTCGATCACGCTCTGCAGGTGCTCGTGCATCGCCCGCTCGGCGGCCTGCGGGTCCCGGGCCGTGACCGCGGCGACGATCGCCTCGTGCTGCGGCAGCGAGACCGCGGGCCGGCCCGGCACCAGCGACAGCGAGAACTGATGGCGCACGGTCTGGTCGCGTAGCTGGCGCAGCAGCCTGGCGGAGGTCTCGTGGGCTGAGATGTCCCGGATCATCGCGTGCAGCCGGGCGTTCAGGTCGCTGTAGCGCAGCAGTTCGGAGGCGGCGACAGCGCCGCGCATGTCCCTGATCAGGCCGCGCAGCGCGGCCGCCTCGTCCTTGGTGACCCGCTCGGCAGCCCGGGCGGCCTGGAAGCCCTCCAGCAGCTTGCGCACCTGCGTGATCTCTATCGCCTCGGCGATCGAGATCACCCGCACCCGGGCGCCCCGGTTGCGCTGGAACTCGACCAGGCCCTGCGCGGCCAGTTCCTGCAGCGCGGTCCGCACGATGAACCGCGACGTGCCGAACCGCTCGCACAGGTCGATCTCGACCAGCCGCTGGCCTGGCACGTACTCACCGCCCAGTATGGCCTCGCGGATCGCCGCCGCCACGGCCGGTTTCGGCTCGGTCGCCCCCATCGGTGCCCCTCCCGTCGTCGCCAAGCTTCTCATGGGCTCAGCGATTCCGCCGTGCCAGGCGTGACCGGCGGGGTGCCGTGGGTGTGGAACGACTCGATCGTGGCCAGCCCCCAGGCCTGGCCCTTCGCGCGCTCGGCCTGCGTCCAGGTGACCGGCGCCCAGTCCGGCGCGAAGATCAGCCGCGCGAGCGGGTTGCACAGCTCGATCCGGTTCCCGCCTGGCTCGTAGACATACAGGAAGAACGTCTGCTGGATGGCATGCTTGTGCGGCCCGGTCTCGATGAACACGCCCCGGTCGATGCAGATGTCCGCGGCGCGCAGGATCTCCTCGCGGGTGTCGGTGGCGAACGCGATGTGGTGCAGCCGTCCCGACGAGCCTGTCCAGTCGTTGGTGTAGACGAGGTCGTAGGACTTCTGCGCGAAGTGCGTCCACTGCGCCGAGATCGTCCCGTCGTCGAGCACGATCTGCTCGGTGACCCGCCCGCCGAGGACGTCGCAGACGAACGCGCCGTTCGGCTCGGTCCGCGCGGCCAGGAAGTTGACGTGATCGAGCCGCCGGACCGAGACGCCGCGTGCCGGGAAGGCCTGGGCCTGGTTCTTCAGGGCTGGCGTCAGCTCGCCGGAGGGCCGGAACCACTCGGTCTCCCAGTAGATCTCGAACTCGTGCCCGTCAGGGTCGCGGAACGCATACGCCGGCCCGATGCCCGGCTCGCCGTCCTGCCAGCCGATGCCAAGCCCGGCCGCCTCGATCGCGGCGACCCGGCGCGCCAGCGCCTCCGCGCTGGAGGCGCGCAGCCCGGTGCGGCCGATGCCGGAGGCCGGGGCGGCGGTCAGCTTCAGGCTGTGGTGCTCGTAGTCGTCCCAGGTGCGCAGGTAGACCGAGTCTGGGCCGGTCCCGTTCTCGGTCAGCCCGAGCACCTCGGTGAAGAACCACAGGCTGCGTTCCGGCTCGGGGGTGAGCAGCTCAGCGTGGCCGAGATGGGCCACCTCGTGCAGCAGCGGCATCGCGCTCTCCTCTCCCGCCTCCCCGGCGACTCCGTCCCGGCCCGGCGCTACCCGGCCACCAGGGCAGACGGATAGGCGGACGGGTACACGATCCCGTCGAACAGCTTGCGGGCGGTCCGCACCACGCCCGCCGTGCGCACCCGCGGCGGGTCGGCGGCGGCGTCCAGGTCCACCTCGACCGCGAGCTTCCCGCTGGGGTGCTCGACCTCGAGGATGTGCCCGGCGGACGGCAGCCTCGCCAGCTCCGACCCGACGCCCCCGGGCAGCAGCAGCGCGGTCGCGACCGTCACCGCGCCGAGCACGCCGATGGCCGTGTGCACCCGGACCGGGATGAACGTGCGCGTGCAGATCGCCCCGCCCGCCCTGGGCGCGCTGACCAGCGTAACCTTCGGCACCGTCAGCCTGCCGACGTCGCCCAGGCCCATCGCCCTGCCCGCGGCCAGCCGCAGCGCCGCCACCTTCCGGCCAAGCTCGCCGTTCGCCGCGAGCTCGGCGGCCGGCTCGTAACCGGTGACCCCGAGGTCGGCGGCGCGCGCGACCACCACCGGCATGCCGTTGTCCACGCAGCTCACCTCGACGCCGTCGATGACGTCGGAGACGCTCCCGGTGGGCAGCAGGCTGCCAGTCGCCGAGCCGGCGGTGCCGGCGAACCGCAGCATGACCGGTGCTGCCGTGCCGGGGACCCCGGCGATCGCGGTGTCCCCCGCATACCGCGGGAGGCCGCCGGGGGTCGGGAACGTGGCGGTCACCAGGGCCCCGGAGTTGACCATGTGGATGGTGGTGGTGGTCTGCTCCTGGCCGGCCTCGATCAGGCCCCGCTCGACCGCGAACGGGCCGACGGCGGCCAGCATGTTGCCGCAGTTCTGCCTGTCGGTGACGGTCGCGTGCTCGACGCCGAGCTGGAGGAACAGGTAGTCGAGGTCGGCGCCCGCGCGGCGGGACCGGGAGACGACCGCCGCCTTGGCTGCCAGCGGGTGCGCGCCGCCGATGCCGTCGATCTGCAGCGGGTCGCCGCTGCCCATGATGGACACCAGCAGCGCGTCGCGCAGGGCCGGGTTGCCGGGAAGGTCGGATTCCAGGAAGAACGGGCCCTTCGAGGTGCCCCCGCGCATCAGCGTGCACCGGATGCCGGGCTGGTCCGCCGGGGCCTGGGGTGTCATCGCGGGTCCCCGCCGGCCTCTGCGGCTGAGTAGCTGCCGTAGTCGAGGTAGCGCACGCCGAGGCCGGCCAGCACGGCGCGCAGCCCGTACCGGTCGAGGCCCAGCTCGCCCCGCTGGAACGCGGCCCGCGACTCGTCTTCCCTCGCCGCCCTGGCCCGAGCGGCCTGCAGCGTCGCCGCAACGGCCTGGCGGGGCACGGCCACCACCCCGTCGTCGTCGCCCAGGATCGCGTCCCCCGGCGCGATGCGCTGGCCGCTGATGCTCACCGGGACGTTCACCGCCCCGGCCGTGGCCTTGACCGTGCCCTGCGCCGATACCGCGGCGGCGAAGACTGCGAACCCCATCTCGTGCAGCCGCGCGACATCCCGCACGCCGCCCGTGGTGACCAGCCCGCGCACGCCGCGGTGCTGCAGCGCGGTCGCCAGCAGCTCCCCGAACGCGCCGTCGCTGCTCGGCGACGTGGTGGTCACCACGAGGACGTCGCCAGGGCGGCACTGCTCGACCGCCGCGTGGATCATCAGGTTGTCGCCGGGCCAGCAGACCGCGGTCACCGCGGTGCCGCCGAGGCGCGTGCCCGGGTGCACCGGCCTGATGCCCGTCCCGAGGTAGCCCGTGCGGCCCTGCGCCTCGTGCACGGTCGCGACGCCGAGCGCCGCCAGCTCATCCACGAGGCCGAGGTCGGCGCGGGGGCATCCGGTGACGACCACGTTCTGCACTCCGAGACCTCCCTCCCGCTACTGCAGCACGCTGGTCACCTGCGGGTACACGCGCATGTACGCCTCGGCCAGGGTGCCGCCGCGGTGCCCGAGGTTGGGCCCCGCGTTGCGCTCGAGCTGGACGCCGCGGCGGCGGGCAAGCTCGGTGTAGTAGTCCCACAGATGCTGCTGGGCGGCCATGCACTCCATCGCCTGCCGCTTGGCATCGAAGACCTCGGTGATGTCGAGCAGGACCTCGGGCCGGAACTCGCACATCTCCGGCTGGTGCGGCTCGAACAGGAACACCGGCGGTGCGCCGAGCGGCTCCCCCGGTGCCGGGTATCCGGCGGCCTGCGCCAGCACCCGGGCCCGCAGGGCCATCCGCGCCGCCGCCGGGTGGTCGAAGTTGTAGGGGTCGGCCAGGGCGTGGGTCAGCACGACGTCCGGGCGGACCCGCCGATAGCAGCCGGCGAGCCGGCCGGTGAGCTCGTCGGTCTCCCGCAGCGGGTAGTCGCCCGCGTCCAGGAACTCGATCTGCGCGCCCAGCACGCCCGCTGCCCGCTCGGCCTCGTCGCGGCGGATCGCCTTGATCTCCTCCAGCGTCCGGCCCTCGCGCCAGGCCCTCGCCGACTCGCCCCGCTCGCCGAAGCTCAGGCACACGACGGTCACCGGGTCGCCCCTGGCCGTGGCCAGCGCGATCGCGCCACCCGCCCGCCAGACGAAGTCCGCGGCGTGGGCGCTGATCACCAGGACCGGGCCGGTGCCGCCGGCGGTCCCGGCTCCCCCGGCGCTCCCGGCGGTCCCAGCTCTCCGGGCGCCCCTGGCCGGGCCGGCCGGTTCCGGCGCCCCTGAGCTGGCCGTGCCCACCCGTGCTCCTCCCCGCTGCGCGTCTCCGGAACGCCGAACTTCCGCCAGGGAACCTAACGTAATGCCAGCGATATTGTCAACGATCGAGCCCGGCCAGCGCCTGGATCCCCTCCGCCTTCATGATCGCGGACGCTTTCCCATGGAATTCGTGGGAAAGCGTCCGCGATCATGAATCTGGCCCGGCGGCCGGGCCCGCTCAGTCGCCCCATACCTCCTGGGCTGTCTCGACGATCAGGCGCAGCTTGGCCCACTGCTGCTCGGGCGTGAGGTCGTTGCCCTCCTTGGTGGACGAGAAGCCGCACTGCGGCGACAGGCAGAGCTGGCCGATGTCGACGAACCTGGCCGCCTCGTCGATCCGCCGCTTCAGGTCGTCCTTGCTCTCCAGCTCGCCGCGCTTGGTCGTGACCAGCCCGAGCACGACCCGCTTGCCCTTCGGCACGTACCGCAGCGGCTCGAAGCCGCCGGAGCGCTCGTCGTCCCACTCGCAGAAGAAGCCGTCCACCTCGAGGGTGTTGAACAAGGTGTCGGCGACGAAGTCGTAGCCGCCCTCGGCGGCCCACATGCTCTGGTTGTTCCCCCGGCACATGTGAGTGGTCACGGCGAGGTCGGCCGGGCGGCCGGCCAGCACCCTGTTGATGTTGGCGATGTAGAGCTCGTGCTGATGCTGCGGGTCGCCGCCGATCTCGGCCACGTGCTGACGCTGCGCCGGATCGTTCAGGTACGCCAGGCTGGTGTCATCGAGCTGCAGGTAGCGGCAGCCGAGGTCGTACAGCCGCCGGACCTCCTCGGCGTAAGTAGCCGTGAGGTCGGCCCAGAACTGGTCCATGTCCGGGTACACGGACTGGTCGATCGCCGAGCGCCCGCCCCGGTAGTGCACCATGCTCGGCGACGGGATCGTGAGCTTCGGGACCGCGCTGGTCACTGTTGCGGCAAGGAACGAGAACGCATCGCCGAAGATCGTGTGCTCCAGGTGGAGCGGTGCCACCACGTGCGCCGACGGCGGCGACCACTCCAGGCTCTTGCTCTCGTTATGGAAGGCGACCCGGATCGTGTCGTCCTGTACCTTGCGGATCCCGCCAAGCTGGTAAATGAAGTCCATATGCCAGGACTCGCGGCGGAACTCCCCGTCGGTAGCCGACGACAGGCCGACCTCCTGCTGCATCCGCACCGCCTCGCGGATCGCCGCGTCCTCCATCTCCCGCAGCCGATCAGCGCTGATCCGCCCGGCCGCGCAGTCCTCCCGCGCCGCGAGCAGCTCCCGCGGTCGCAGCAGGCTGCCGACATGATCCGCACGGAACGGCGGCCGCTTCGCGGGCCGCTCGGCCGCGACGGAACCTGACTGAGCTTCCTGACCCTCAGGCATGCGGATCGTCTCCTCTCGGCGAGCCGGTTGACGATATTGAAGACAAGCTATCGCCACGGGAAGCGCCCGCGGAGCCTGGAGTCTTCCGGCATGACGCCCTGACCAGCGTTACCGTCGGCGGACTGCCTTCGAGATGACCTGCGGCGGACGCAGCCCCAGAGTGGGCCGGTGGACCTAGATCTAGAGGGCTTCACCCGTGATCGCTATGTCGCCGTCCGCGGTGCGTTCGATGCGGCAACGGCAGCGGCCTGCCGGGAGATGATCCGGGTGAGCCGCGCGAGCGGGGCGTCCGCGAGGACGAGCCGGCGACCTGGCCACCGCTGGCGCACATCGACAGCCTCGGCTGCAGCGGCGGGATGACTCGGCCGCCGGCAAGGCCGGCACCGACGAGTTCGGGCCGCAATGGAGCCCGCCCGTAATGGGCGGGATGACCGCAGCTCCGCGCCCGGCTCGTTGGTGAAGTCCTGGTCGCCGCAATGGAGCCCGCCCGTAATGGGCGGGATGACCGGCTGGCCCGCTCCCGGGCCTCGGCCTGGAGTCGGCGGCCGCAATGGAGCCCGCCCGTAGTGGGCGGGATGACAATCCATGTTCGCCGACGTGGGGGTGATCGGTCAACGCGGCCGCAATGGAGCCCGCCCGTAATGGGCGGGATGACCGGCCGGCGCCCGGCGGAGGTGGCCGCCGGGACGTTGCCGCAATGGAGCCCGCCCGTAATGGGCGGGATGACCCGGACCCAGGCCGTCATCCGTTACGTCAAGGTCGCCGCCGCAATGGAGCCCGCCCGTAATGGGCGGGATGACTCGCCGAGCCGGTCGGCCAGCTCCGCGTAGGCCATCTGCCGCAATGGAGCCCGCCCCGTAATGGGCGGGATGACCGACAGGGAGACCGGGGAGAAGGTTTTCGAGGTCAGGCCGCAATGGAGCCCGCCCGTAATGGGCGGGATGACTGGCCCGTGCAGTTTAGCCGCGTCGCAGGCAAAAGGAGCCGCAATGGAGCCCGCCCGTAATGGGCGGGATGACCGGCCCGGGCCACGGCCCCTACCTGCTGAGCGCGGGCCGCAATGGAGCCCGCCCGTAATGGGCGGGATGACGCCATAAAGGTCGCCTGCCCGACCTGCTATGCGCCCGTGCCGCAATGGAGCCCGCCCGTAATGGGCGGGATGACTGCTGGTAGGTGTCGATGACGCGCAGGCCCAGGTCGGCCGCAATGGAGCCCGCCCGTAATGGGCGGGATGACCCTCCGGTTCTTCGAGGCCGTGCGCTCCGAGGGCGGCCGCAATGGAGCCCGCCCGTAATGGGCGGGATGACCTCGCGGCTGATCTACCCGGTCTACACCGTGTACCGGCCGCAATGGAGCCCGCCCGTAATGGGCGGGATGACGCAGAAGATTCCCCACACGACGCCGAGATCGTCGTCGCCGCAATGGAGCCCGCCCGTAATGGGCGGGATGACAACAACCCGACGACGCTGGTGGCCCAGCTTCTGACGGAGCCGCAATGGAGCCCGCCCGTAATGGGCGGGATGACGACCTGAAGAGGAAGCTGCAGGCAGCGCCGGCGGCGCCGCAATGGAGCCCGCCCGTAATGGGCGGGATGACCCGACCTGCGCCCGATCCACCCCGGCCGCGTCAAGGTGCCGCAATGGAGCCCGCCCGTAATGGGCGGGATGACTAGGCGGTCTGCAGCGCATCTGCCTGCCGCTCCAGGCCGCAATGGAGCCCGCCCGTAATGGGCGGGATGACTAGGCGGTCTGCAGCGCATCTGCCTGCCGCTCCAGGCCGCAATGGAGCCCGCCCGTAATGGGCGGGATGACGACCTGAAGAGGAAGCTGCAGGCAGCGCCGGCGGCGCCGCAATGGAGCCCGCCCGTAATGGGCGGGATGACCCGCAGCCACAGGTTGCCCTCGGTGAGCCTCGCGAGGCCGCAATGGAGCCCGCCCGTAATGGGCGGGATGACGAGCGCCTTATCCGGGTGCTCCCGCTGTCGGCCACGGTGCCGCAATGGAGCCCGCCCGTAATGGGCGGGATGACCCGTCGAGCTGTGGATGGATTCCCAGGCGAACACCTAGCCGCAATGGAGCCCGCCCGTAATGGGCGGGATGACCCGCCCCGGACGGGACGGCGATAGAAGCTGCGGTACCGGCCGCAATGGAGCCCGCCCGTAATGGGCGTGATGACTGCCGAACGGGTCCGTGCCGCCCTGGCCGGCGACGGAGCCGCAATGGAGCCCGCCCGTAATGGGCGGGATGACCAGCACCGCCAGGACGAACACGTCATCCGCGAAGGTGCCGCAATGGAGCCCGCCCGTAATGGGCGGGATGACCTGCGGAACCCACGTCCCGTTCTGGGCGGCAGCCACCGCCGCAATGGAGCCCGCCCGTAATGGGCGGGATGACGGCTTGCGGTCGGCCGGCGGCGCGACGGTCAGCTTGGCCGCAATGGAGCCCGCCCGTAATGGGCGGGATGACTCGCAGGGGCGGTTCTCGGTCTGGGTTCGTAATGGTGCCGCAATGGAGCCCGCCCGTAATGGGCGGGATGACCGCCGCCGGGGGTGCGGTAGCCGGCGAGCCGCACGCGGCCGCAATGGAGCCCGCCCGTAATGGGCGGGATGACGACCTTGATGCCGGGGCAAGTCAGCTTATGGTATCGGCCGCAATGGAGCCCGCCCGTAATGGGCGGGATGACCGCGACGTCCTTGAGATCCCCGAGACCGGCTCGATCTAGCCGCAATGGAGCCCGCCCGTAATGGGCGGGATGACTTCCTCGGGTCGCCGGGATTCAAGGCCGAGCAGATCGAGCCGCAATGGAGCCCGCCCGTAATGGGCGGGATGACACGGTACCCACCGTGACACCGGGACGCGCTACGCGCCGCCGCAATGGAGCCCGCCCGTAATGGGCGGGATGACCGGGTACCCGTGCTGGCTTGTCGCGGCGGAGCCGCTGCCGCAATGGAGCCCGCCCGTAATGGGCGGGATGACGCTGGAGGTAGCGCTGCTGGAGGCGTCGCCGGTCACGCCGCAATGGAGCCCGCCCGTAATGGGCGGGATGACGGCGCATGGCGGCGACTGCCTGGACGTGGAGACCGGGCCGCAATGGAGCCCGCCCGTAATGGGCGGGATGACGACCTGACTGCCAGGCGGGCTTGTGCCCGCCCCCGTTTGCCGCAATGGAGCCCGCCCGTAATGGGCGGGATGACGCGCGAGCCTGTGGACGAACATGGTCCCGCTGATCGAGCCGCAATGGAGCCCGCCCGTAATGGGCGGGATGACCGCTCCAGTACGGCAACGTGATCCTGTTCGCCAAGTCGCCGCAATGGAGCCCGCCCGTAATGGGCGGGATGACGGCTGGTGATCACGTGAGGTACGCCGTCCACGATCTTGCCGCAATGGAGCCCGCCCGTAATGGGCGGGATGACGTGGGACCGGTTCGCCGGCCGCCCGCAGGTCAGGATGCCGCAATGGAGCCCGCCCGTAATGGGCGGGATGACCCGGGAGGCCGCCTACCGGCAGCGGCCGGAGGTGCGGCCGCAATGGAGCCCGCCCGTAATGGGCGGGATGACCGTGACCGGCGACCCGGCGCATGGCGGCGACTGCGCCGCAATGGAGCCCGCCCGTAATGGGCGGGATGACGGCGGCGTCCCGGGCGACCGTGTCGTGATAGCCAGCCGGCCGCAATGGAGCCCGCCCGTAATGGGCGGGATGACCGCGAGGGTCATCGACCCGCCGTCGCAGGTCCAGGTGCCGCAATGGAGCCCGCCCGTAATGGGCGGGATGACCGTGCGCCGTTCCGGGGTGCCCTGGCAAGCGCATCACGGCCGCAATGGAGCCCGCCCGTAATGGGCGGGATGACTCGTGCCGCGCCGTCTCGGCGGTACGTCCGCGCCGCAGCCGCAATGGAGCCCGCCCGTAATGGGCGGGATGACTGGTCGGATTGTCGGGATGTCACCCATTCCGCGCCGGGCCGCAATGGAGCCCGCCCGTAATGGGCGGGATGACGCCACCCGTCGCGGTCGTACCCCTCGCGGTCACGTCCGCCGCAATGGAGCCCGCCCGTAATGGGCGGGATGACCCGGGCGGCGCGGACGACGACGGAGACGAGTAAATGGCCGCAATGGAGCCCGCCCGTAATGGGCGGGATGACTGGTAGCATGGGTCGAATGGCACCTAGCAGCGAAGGGAGCCGCAATGGAGCCCGCCCGTAATGGGCGGGATGACGGGCGAGGCCAGGATCATCGTCGGCCGCTCAATGGACGCGCCGCAATGGAGCCCGCCCGTAATGGGCGGGATGACCGCCGGTACGGGCCGGGCTACGCGCGCGCCGCGCGGGCCGCAATGGAGCCCGCCCGTAATGGGCGGGATGACGCACTCGCAGTCCCGCTCGGGCAGCAGGCAGGTCTGAGCCGCAATGGAGCCCGCCCGTAATGGGCGGGATGACGACGCATCCGGTGCACGGGTCATCCGGGTAGCACCAGGCCGCAATGGAGCCCGCCCGTAATGGGCGGGATGACTGCGTAGGTCTGTCCCTGACTGGCCGCCCACTCGATGCCGCAATGGAGCCCGCCCGTAATGGGCGGGATGACACGACCGGGACGGGTACGACTCGGACGGTTACCACCGGCCGCAATGGAGCCCGCCCGTAATGGGCGGGATGACTCCCAGCCGTCATGGTCGTACCCGTCGCGGTCCCAGCCGCCGCAATGGAGCCCGCCCGTAATGGGCGGGATGACTTACCGTCCGATCGCCGTGGCCTCGGTGCCCGAGATGCCGCAATGGAGCCCGCCCGTAATGGGCGGGATGACCCGGCTAGCCCGCACCGGGGCGCACCGGGCAGGAAAGGCCGCAATGGAGCCCGCCCGTAATGGGCGGGATGACGGCATATCTGGCAAGCCGGGCAGAGGGGGATTACCGGGCCGCAATGGAGCCCGCCCGTAATGGGCGGGATGACCGTCACGGTCCCAGCCGTTTGGGCTGAACCCGTCCGGCCGCAATGGAGCCCGCCCGTAATGGGCGGGATGACCTGCACGGACCCGCCGGACGACGGAAGGCAGAAGGAGCCGCAATGGAGCCCGCCCGTAATGGGCGGGATGACGTCCGCGCGGCACAACCTGGGCGCCGCGCACGCGCACTGGCCGCAATGGAGCCCGCCCGTAATGGGCGGGATGACCCGTCGAGTCGAGACTGCGGCGGTATGTGGGCTTTCCGCCGCAATGGAGCCCGCCCGTAATGGGCGGGATGACGGTCGTCTCCCGTGACTGCCTCGGCGCGCTGCAGAAGCCGCAATGGAGCCCGCCCGTAATGGGCGGGATGACCCGGCCGCCGTCCCGGCCGCCGCCGCCTCGCAAGTGCCGCAATGGAGCCCGCCCGTAATGGGCGGGATGACCCACCCGGTCCGGTCGTACCCCGCGCGGTCCCGGCCGCCGCAATGGAGCCCGCCCGTAATGGGCGGGATGACGAAGATGAAGATGTTCGGGTCGCGGGCCAGCAAGGAGCCGCAATGGAGCCCGCCCGTAATGGGCGGGATGACTCCGCGAGCAGGGCCTGTCCTACAGGAAGATCGCGGCCGCAATGGAGCCCGCCCGTAATGGGCGGGATGACCCTGATCACCCTGCCACACCGTCACCGACGCGGCGAGGCCGCAATGGAGCCCGCCCGTAATGGGCGGGATGACCGGCGCGGCATGCCGGCCGGTCACTCGGACTCCCATCGCCGCAATGGAGCCCGCCCGTAATGGGCGGGATGACCCTCAAGACCGTGATCCTGGAGGACGGCTGGCTCCAGCCGCCGCAATGGAGCCCGCCCGTAATGGGCGGGATGACAACATCGAAATGTTTCAGAGAAGGCCAAAAAACCGGGCCGCAATGGAGCCCGCCCGTAATGGGCGGGATGACCGTACCCGTCCTGGTCGCGGCCGTCCGGGCCGAGGATGCCGCAATGGAGCCCGCCCGTAATGGGCGGGATGACATGTTCGCGTGCCGGTACCAGAAATCCAGGGCGACGGCGCCGCAATGGAGCCCGCCCGTAATGGGCGGGATGACATCGTGTCACATCCTATGTCCTACGAATGGTTCGCCGCGCCGCAATGGAGCCCGCCCGTAATGGGCGGGATGACCAGGCTGAGCGGCTCGGCGTGCTCCCACCAGTCGCTGCCGCAATGGAGCCCGCCCGTAATGGGCGGGATGACGGCCACGGTGGTAGCATGGGTCGGATGGCACCTAGCAGGCCGCAATGGAGCCCGCCCGTAATGGGCGGGATGACCTCCGAGCCGCAGTATGGCACTAACGAGCAGCTGCTGCCGCAATGGAGCCCGCCCGTAATGGGCGGGATGACGAGGTGGAAGTCAGGCCCCCCGGGAAAAGGAGACAGGGCCGCAATGGAGCCCGCCCGTAATGGGCGGGATGACGCGCGGCCGGGGCCGCCCGGTCGCCGCGTAGTAGCGCGCCGCAATGGAGCCCGCCCGTAATGGGCGGGATGACGAGCGCACCTTCGACGACGATCTCGGCGCCATCTGGGGCCGCAATGGAGCCCGCCCGTAATGGGCGGGATGACGGTGCGCAGGATCGCGAGGGCCTCCTCGTTGACGGCGCCGCAATGGAGCCCGCCCGTAATGGGCGGGATGACCACGGTGGGTACCGTCCCGGCGCCACCCGGACCTGTCGCCGCAATGGAGCCCGCCCGTAATGGGCGGGATGACGGCCGCGGCGCGCGATCCCGCTGATGTTTCACGGGGCCGCAATGGAGCCCGCCCGTAATGGGCGGGATGACCGACCGGCGGCGCCGCCTAATTAAGCGGCGGGCCTTGCCGCAATGGAGCCCGCCCGTAATGGGCGGGATGACCTCGACACCCTCGACCGATCCGTCATGCTTGCAGTAGCCGCAATGGAGCCCGCCCGTAATGGGCGGGATGACCCTTGAGAATGCCGCCAAGCTGCGACCCGTTGGTGTAGCCGCAATGGAGCCCGCCCGTAATGGGCGGGATGACCCGCTCCCGGCCGGGGTGACCACCCCGGTCATCTCCATGCCGCAATGGAGCCCGCCCGTAATGGGCGGGATGACCCCGCCGTTCCACGTGACCCGCCCGGCCAGGTAGAGGCCGCAATGGAGCCCGCCCGTAATGGGCGGGATGACGAGCTGGCCGCGGTGCCGGTCAGCCGGGAGCAGACGGGCCGCAATGGAGCCCGCCCGTAATGGGCGGGATGACCAGCTTGAGCCAGCGGTACAGGTGCGCCGGGCCGTCGCCGCAATGGAGCCCGCCCGTAATGGGCGGGATGACCAGCCGGGACGGGTACGACCGCGAGGGGTACGACCCGCCGCAATGGAGCCCGCCCGTAATGGGCGGGATGACTGTCGCTGTCCATGCGAACCCACGGCGAGACATCCGCGCCGCAATGGAGCCCGCCCGTAATGGGCGGGATGACCCTTACGCGGGTTCGACTCCCGCCACGTCCACGACAGGCCGCAATGGAGCCCGCCCGTAATGGGCGGGATGACCTGCTCGCGGCGGCGCTGCTGGTATTCGGGGCTGGCCAGGCCGCAATGGAGCCCGCCCGTAATGGGCGGGATGACGGGCACGTCGATCTTCACCCTGCCCAAGACGGTCTGGCCGCAATGGAGCCCGCCCGTAATGGGCGGGATGACTCGGCCGATTCGGACATACGGCTCATAAAGGTCGAGCCGCAATGGAGCCCGCCCGTAATGGGCGGGATGACGGCCCGCACATGGCACCATCGCGGGCCGGGGGGGTGCGCCGCAATGGAGCCCGCCCGTAATGGGCGGGATGACCGCCAGGGTCATCGAGCCGCCGTCGCAGGTCCAGGAGCCGCAATGGAGCCCGCCCGTAATGGGCGGGATGACCCCGCTACGGCGTCGAGTACTGGGCGCTGGTCGGCCGGCCGCAATGGAGCCCGCCCGTAATGGGCGGGATGACGGGCCAGCGCCTCGCGGTCATACCGGGAGAGCACGCGGCCGCAATGGAGCCCGCCCGTAATGGGCGGGATGACCTCACCCAGAGCCGGTACAGCCAGATCGGGACCGGGCCGCCGCAATGGAGCCCGCCCGTAATGGGCGGGATGACGCTGGGGCGTCGGCGCCGGCGTGAGCGCGATCCCCGGCGGGCCGCAATGGAGCCCGCCCGTAATGGGCGGGATGACGATCGTGATCGTCTGCCCGGTCATGTTGACCGCGAGGCCGCAATGGAGCCCGCCCGTAATGGGCGGGATGACCCCATGATCGTCGCGGGCGAGACGGGGGCGCCGAGGGTGCCGCAATGGAGCCCGCCCGTAATGGGCGGGATGACCTGGCTCTCTGTCACTCTGTTAGCCTCGGTGTCCTGGCCGCAATGGAGCCCGCCCGTAATGGGCGGGATGACCGGTTGTACCCCTCGCGGTCGTACCCGCTGTAGCTGCCGCAATGGAGCCCGCCCGTAATGGGCGGGATGACGAACCACCCGGCGTCATCCTGGAGGGTGAACGACGCCGCCGCAATGGAGCCCGCCCGTAATGGGCGGGATGACCAGCTTGAGCCAGCGGTACAGGTGCGCCGGGTTGTCGCCGCAATGGAGCCCGCCCGTAATGGGCGGGATGACGCGATGCAGCACTCCGTCACGGTCCCAGCCGTGCTGGTCGCCGCAATGGAGCCCGCCCGTAATGGGCGGGATGACATGTAAGCGTTCCCCCACCCGGCGAGATGGGAGACCAGCCGCAATGGAGCCCGCCCGTAATGGGCGGGATGACACCACGTCCCGGTATCACGGTGCATGCCGTGCCGCGTGCCGCAATGGAGCCCGCCCGTAATGGGCGGGATGACCGTCCCTTCGAGCAGCCACATCCCGCTGAAGCTCGTGAGCCGCAATGGAGCCCGCCCGTAATGGGCGGGATGACGATGCAGCACTCCGTCACGGTCCCAGCCGTTCGAGTCGCCGCAATGGAGCCCGCCCGTAATGGGCGGGATGACCAGCATCACCCTCACCGGCTGGCCGTCCACCGCCTAGCCGCAATGGAGCCCGCCCGTAATGGGCGGGATGACAGCGGCAGCTTCTGGATCTGGGGGGCGAACACGATGCCGCCGCAATGGAGCCCGCCCGTAATGGGCGGGATGACCAGCATGAAGACCGGGGCCTCGGGAGCCGTCCTGCGTGCCGCAATGGAGCCCGCCCGTAATGGGCGGGATGACCGGCGCATCCGGCACGGACCCGTTCGGCAACGCCGTGCCGCAATGGAGCCCGCCCGTAATGGGCGGGATGACCCTGGCCCGGGCGACCGGCCTGCACCGGGTGACGGTGCCGCAATGGAGCCCGCCCGTAATGGGCGGGATGACTGGTCACTAACGGAGGTGGAAGTCAGGCCCCCCGGGAGCCGCAATGGAGCCCGCCCGTAATGGGCGGGATGACGCGACGTGCCGGTCCCGGGCGGTGAGCCGGCCGTGCTGGCCGCAATGGAGCCCGCCCGTAATGGGCGGGATGACCATCCAGCCGGCCCAGGTGCGGGAGCCGGCCGCTGTGCCGCAATGGAGCCCGCCCGTAATGGGCGGGATGACGCGTCCGCGAAGGTGCGGAGGGCGAAGCGGATGAGCCAGCCGCAATGGAGCCCGCCCGTAATGGGCGGGATGACGGCTCGCAGATTCTGGGCCGTCTGACCTGGCAAAACGTGGACTCGCGCGAGTGCCTCTCACCAAGAGGCACCCTGGCTGTCCTCGATGGAGTTGTCAAGCTGCGAAAACGGCCTCTGACCTGCATGCGAGCGCTCCCTGGGGGGAGGGTCACCACCTCAGCGCTCGCAAGGTCAGACGATGACCGCTGACGATGACGGCAGTTTCTCATGGTGGCCGATGAACAGGAACCTGGACGAGTCTCCGGCCGGCCCGAGGTCGATGACCATCACGCTGTCCTCCGAGAGCTTCATGATCAGCTCTAGGTCACCGCGCATCAGGATCGCCTCCTGATCGGATAGGTCGCAGACGAACACCGAGTACTGGATCCGCGTTCCGTACCCCTCCATGCATGTCGCGATGTTGCGCAGCCTCCGGTCCTCGCGGATGTCGTACGCGACCAGGTACCGCCGCCGGGACATCGCGGTCTACCTGGTGACGAGCGGCTCATACTGCGGCAGCTCACCGGTCAGGTGCGCGGCGAGCATGCGGGCCTGCAGCTCCAGGGCCCGCCGGTAGCTGACCGTGTAGCCGAAGACGGGATGGCGGATCTGCGCGCCCATCCGCCGCTCCCATGCCGCGATCACCGCCCGGCGGCCCGCCTGGGTGAGGGTCACCGCGCCCGCGCGCACCTGGAAATCAGCCCTGCCGACCTCCCGGTTGTTCACCACGGTGAGCACCGTCGAGTCGGCCAGCAGCGGACGGAACTCCTCGGCGAGATCGAGCACCAGCGCGGGCCTGCCGAACCTGGGGCGATGGAACAGGCCTATATAGGGGTCGAAGCCCACGGCCAGGGTGGCCGCCATCACCTCCTTGACCAGCAACCCGTAGCAGAACGAAAGCAAGCAGTTGATCGCATCCGTCGGCGGGCGGCGATTGCGCAGACCCGAGAAGGGCGGGCCGGGCAGTTCGGCAGCGTGAGCGAGCAGGCCAGGGAAGGACTCGAAATAGATCCGCGCGGCGGTGCCCTCGATGCCGAGCAGCTCGGGCGGGCCGGCTGCCTGTTCCGCCTGCTGCGCCAGGGCGGCTAGCTGGCCGACCGTGCGTGCTGCCGTCTTCTCGCCGTTGCGGCGCAGGAGCACCCGGCAGTTGCGGATCTTCCCCGCGATCATCCGGCGCGGCGCGGCGAGGTCGCCGCGCGCGGCCGTCGTGGTCTGCCGGATGCGCAGGCTGACGTTCTTGCTGGGCAGCCCGGTCGAGAGGCCGAGCAGCCAGCCGCCGTAGGAGAAGTGAAAGACATCGGCGCCCTGGTCGAACAGCGCCCGCATGGCCTGCGCCGTCACCTGGACGTTGCCGAACCCGCAGACGTGCAGCACGTCGATCAGCCGCACGCTGGCCAGGTGCTCGGCACCCTTGAACACGTTCAGCCGCCCGCCGGTCACCCCGACCATCGCGCCCTGCTCGGTGACATACAGCGGCGCCGCATCGGGATCGGCGGCGATCAGGCGCCGCGGCCGGGCATCGCCCCGCCTGGCCAGCAGGTTGGTCTCATCCGGCAGGCAGATGCCGACCAGCGAGCAACGCGGGCACTTCGGGCTGAACCGCAACGGCGGCGGCGGCTCCATCCGGACTGCCGCCGCCCGCGCCGCCGCGACGGTGTCGAGCGTCCGCCGGACCAGCTCCGGGGTGATCTCGACCGGCACCCGCAGCCTGCTCTGCGCGTAGTAGATCTCGCCGCGCTCGCAGCTGTACCCGTGCTCGCGCAGCAGCAGGACCTGCGCGCACACCTGGATCGCGTCGGCCTCCCACGCTGACCCGTCCCGGCCCGGATGCCCCTTCTTCACGTCAACGGGTATGACGCCGTCATCGTCGGCCTGCACCAGGTCCAGCTTCGCGATGATCCCGAGCCGGTCGCTGGACAGCTCAACCGAGCGCGCCGCCCGTAGCACGCCGGCCTCCGGCAGCGGCGCCGCTCCCCCGCCCGCGTCCACCCTCCGGTGCCGGAGGTTGCCCTCCTCCACGTCGGCGTTGGAGTCCCACAGCCGGTCCACCCACTCCAGGAAGAACAGCCGGGGGCAGTACGCGTACTCGTTCAGCATCCGTGCCGGAACCAGCTCCGGCACTTCCGTGACGGTCATGCACCCATGATACACCTACTCCAGCATTCTCCAGTAATATCCAGTATTACTTACCCGGTCAGAAACTCGCGTCGAATATGCCTGATAAGATATTCTCGATACGTGGACACGGCAGACCTGCTGCGGGACGCACGGAGGGGCGCAGGCCTTACACAGGCCGAGCTAGCCTCCAGGGCGGGCACCTCACAGGCGATGATCGCGCGCTACGAGCGGGGCTTGGCAAGCCCTACTGTGCGCACCCTGCGCCGCCTGCTGCACGCCGCTGGCCGGGAACTCTCTTTGTCCAGCGAACGCTCCGCCGGAAGCGGCGGCTCAGCGAACCCGCCCCTCGCTGCCGTGCTCAGGGAGCACCGCTCCGAGATCAACGCTGCAGCCCGCCGAGCGGGTGCACGCAACGTCCGGGTCTTCGGCTCTGCTGCCCGGGGCCAGGAGACACCAGAGTCCGACGTTGACCTTCTCGTCGACTTCCCGGCACGCAAGCGGGGCCTCTTCCCGCTGCTCGTGCTGGCAAGCGAAGTGGAGAAGATCGTCGGTCGGCACGTGGATGTCGCTGCCGTAGAAGTGCTGGACGATGCGGTGCGCGAGCGGGCGCTCGCCGAGGCAGTGCAGCTTTGAGCCGGACGCCGCGAGAGCGGCTGGCCGACATCCTGGCCTCTGTGTCCATGGCCCGCTACGCCATCGAGGCCATGGAACGGGCTACCGCGTCCGGAGCGGACAACGAAGCGGCGATGTCCTTCGACGCGCTGCTCTATCGGCTGCTCGTTATGGGCGAGGCCGTCAAGGCTCCTCCGGCCGAAAGCCTCGCCGCAGAGCCCGCCATTCCGTGGACTGAGATCGCCCGCCTCCGTGATCTGCTCGCGCATCACTGCTACCGAGTCGATGCCGAGATCATCCGCCGGACCGTCGACGCCCCGCTGCGCGATTTGCAGGCCGCGGCCCAGCGGCTGATGCTCCGTTGGCAGGTCCCCGCGAGACGACAGAGGCCGTCATCTGCAATGTCCGGTCTCACCGACCTCTCCCTCATCATTGCGATCTCACTGCCACCTGGCGCGGCGCCAACACGCCGGCGAACTTGCGCTGTGGAAGCTCCTGCCTCTCGGCCCCGCAGACAGCGAAGATGCCGAGGGCGGGCCACGCGTTGTCACGTACAGTGGGCACGTCATCGATGGGCGTCAGGCAGGGATGCTCGATTAGCACCCGTATCGCTCTCACGTTCAAGGGACGGTCCCAGAGTGGCCAGATCATGACGGGCCGCCGACCAGGTCGATACCAGAGGGTCGCCTCTATACGCTTACCGTCTCCCGAGAGGCGAAGCATCGGGATCGCCATGGTGGCAAGCCAAGTTGCGCCTGGGACGCCCCGCTCGGCGCCAGTGCGACCCGCCGGATCGTCCGCTGCGGAGTTGATCACCCTGTGATCAAGGTACTCCCCGGTGAAGCCATCGATACGCCGCCACTGGGTAAGTGCCTCCTTTAGCAGCGCCGGATTGCACCGTATAGCGGACAGCGGTGTATCGAAGAATGTCCGCAGGTTTTGCTTACCGCTGGGAGCACAGAACGGCGTCAGGTCTGCCCGGCCCTGGGCATCCACGGCTAGGTCCGTGAAGAGGCAAGGCATCCATTCAGCTTCGGCCCGCGCGTCAAGCGCGTGCATCTCTTGCAGCAGGTCTCTGAACTTTTCACGTGGTCGCCGCATCGGATCGCCGCCCCTCTGGCCCGCACGGAGCGGAAATCTCGAGTCCAGCCCGACCACGGCGCCGTCCGGACTTCCGGCGACGAGTGTTTGAAGCTTGTCGGCAACCTCGTCGACGGAGACTAGCGGAGAGTGAAGTTGAGCGGCTGCGCTGGCTCGTGAAAACGACAGGGCCAACGGACTTACTCCCACCGAATCGAGCATTCGCGCTAGGCCCAAGGCCGCGAGGAATCCGAGCGCACCCTGCCCATCAAGCGCGGGCATCTCAACTGTGGCCATCGCAGCCCTCCGATCGAGCCGAGCACCAGATGTCCGCAAGCCGAACGATCGACTCCAGGAGGGCAAGCCCCCAGTAGCCGTATCGGTCGCAGAGCTCGCTAAACCGTGTTGGCCCCTCCCAGTCCACCGTGGCGCTCGTGACGAACACCTTCGCCCCGGCATCTCCGACCGGTACATGTACCTTCTCCGGTGCCGGATCCGAGACCGGAGGAAGCATGGGACGCGCGAAGCCGTGGTGAGACGCCACGAGATGGACTACCAGATCGGTGTCCAGCTCGTCGGCAGGCGATTGCCTGAGCAGGTCCGCCGCGATTCGGGCCGACAGCGCTTCGTGCCTCATCCTCCGTGGGTAGCCCGACAGATCAGCCGCTCGCCGGAATGCGGCCCGGTCGACCGGGTCCATTCCCGATTTCGCAAGCGGCTCCGGGGCCACCCTTGCCCGCCAACGGTCACCGCCATGCAGCATCACCTGGAATCGCGGATCCCGCTTGCCCTCGTCGTGAAAACAGCCCGCTCTCTCCACGGCACGCTTCAGCGCTGGCGGGAGGCCGGCATTAGCGGCAAACTCTCCTGCCCGGCGGCCGACTGCCTCCTGGTGAGCGGTGAGGCCAAGCGGCTTCCGTTCTGGTGTCACCGATGTGCCTGCTGCGCTGTCGTCTTCATTCCACGATGAGCCCGCCACTGCGAAGAGCGCAGCAACCTGGGTGTTCACATCGCCTTCCCGCATGTCGCCTTCGAACTCCACCAGGTGACCGGCCCGGCTCAGCCTGCTCAGCACTATCTGGTGCGGCAGGCGCAGCTCCTGCCCGCTGATCGCATTGCGGAGCATGTCCCGATACCTGAGGTCGTTCGTAGCATCACTGTCAATGTCAGCCTTCACTTGAGCTACAAGCTCTTCCATGGGCTCCTTCAAGGCCGGGTCCAGAGCCTGCATTATGGTGCTGAGTGCTGGACCGATCCGGATCCCTGCGGTCCGCCGACCGCGCCATCCTGTGAGGTCTGCCAGATCCGTAACCGGCCGAGTCGAGCTCGGATTCCAGCCATAACAGTCGCAGCCGCCCCACCCTGACGGCACGACTACGAAGTCGCCCGGACGTATCTCGTCTGGCGTGGCTGACCTGGATTCATCGGCGCCGCAGTAACGGAGTACACGGAAGCCTGCTTTGTGGAGGCCGATTGGCTCCTTGGCGTCATCAGTGCCCTGCGACTCCAAGTCACTGATATCGGCTTCCGCAGTTTCTGCGTCAGCCCGCTTTCCCTGAGGCGGAGCCTTGGTTGGTTGCTCGCGAAGCCAGCGGCGCACCGCGCTGATCGGAAGCTCGATCGCCTCATCGGCAGTCGGCGGTATCCGGGTCACGCTCGGCATCCAGCCCAGTGGATTGTCGCCTTGCAGGTCGGCTCGCCACACTACCGAGACTGTCGGCTCTCCAGCATCGATGCCGTGCAGATACGCGGCCACGGGAATGTCCGGATGCGGAGCTGGTGAGGTGCGCGCCCAGGTTTCCAGTATCGATCGGGTAATCACCGGAACATAGGGCTTATCTCGCTCCATGAGAGTTCTCTGCGCAGGCGCTATGCGCCCGAGCAGCTCAGTGAGCGCCGCAGGGGAGACCTCGAGCCCAGTGCCGAGATCTTGCTCGGAACGCCCGGCCTTGTGAGCGAGAGGATCAGCCTGGTCTGTCAGCCACTCCCAGGTCTCTTCGGTGGCTCGCCCATATACCGGATCCATCAGCTTCCCGGCGTGAACAACGATAACCCGTGCGCCCGCGCGTGCACCCATTCGGTTCACTCGGCCAAGACGCTGCACCAGAGCTGACAGGGATGCTGCCTGAGTCACCATGTCGTCTAGGTCAATGTCAGCCCCGGCCTCGATCGTCTGAGTGGCCACGACGTAGAGCTCGGCGTCGGCGTTGCGAACCGCGCCTGCCCTGATCCGCGGAAGCCACGAGGCCAGCAAGTACTCACGGTCTATTGGGCGAATCCGGCCGGTGAGCAGTACGCATTGCTCTGGACTGGTGGCGTCCCGGATTCGCTCAAACGCTGTCCGGGCGATGCTGACAGTGTTCGCTACAACTCCTACCACCTTGCCGGGGGCTCCAAGACGCAGTGCCCAGGCAGCAAGCGCGTCGGCCACTTCGGTCGCTGCTTTCGCGACGGTGGCCTTGACCTCTACTGGATGCAGCGACTTGGACGCTCTGAGCCGCTTTCCGGCCACGCTGTGATCTGCATCAGCGGCGGTGATGCCGTGTGCCTCCCCGTTGCTGTTTGCCGGGCTCGCAGACATGGCAACAACGACCGGCGTCCGACTGACGACTCCGTTGCTCGCAGCTAGTACGTCTCTGAGAGTCGTAAAGAACGGATCTGACAGATGCGCCTCATCGATCAGTATGAGACTGTCGGTGCCCACCATCGCTGCATCAATCGGACGGAGCCGTTCCCCGACGCCATAGCCCCGGAACAATAGACGGCTCCCGATCTGATCCACTGTGCCGGTCACGATTGCTGGCCGGTCCGGGCGCTCAATCCAGAGCCAGGACCAGTTCACTCCACCTCTCATCCGGGTGACATCCAGCACGGATGCAGGCTCGTCCCCGGGTATCCTCAGGCGGGCCCGAACGCGTGCTCGAACACTCCCCTCCGGCGGGTTTTCCAGCGCCCGACGCACCTTCTCTGCCTCATCGTGTGCCTGGTCCACGATTAGCCGCCTGTCCACGACAAGAAACACCCGGCGGCGGGCATGCACGCTGCGCAGCGCGCTCAGAAAGACCGCCACGTCGAGAACCGCGGTCTTGCCAAGGCCGGTGGGCACATCGATGAGCGCAGGCCAGCCCCGCTCGAAGACACGGGTGAGAAGGGCCTGCTGCCAGGGAAACGGCTGATAACCGTGTACCTCTTCAAAGAACGAAGCGAATTCGGCAGGGCTCAGTTCTTCCATCTCTTCCGCTTCCCCGGCCATTAGCTCAGCACCTCCGCGGACTCTCGCTCCCTGGCTCTGGCAGGCACCACCGGCGCTACTTCCTGCGCTGCCGGCAAGCTGTCGCCACGCCGAGCCGTTGCCTGGCTCCTCGGCAAGAACATGCCGAGACCGAGATAGCGCAACGACCCTGCCAGGACCGGCCCGATGACCGGCTGTGCGAAGCGCACCCTCGCGTGAACCATCTTCCGACGTGGCCGGCCAGCCGGGAGAGTCCCTGGCCGCGGCCGCCAGATGCCCCCGGTCACCAGGGGCATCGCAGAGACCTGGACCTCTACTGGCTCCGGGTATCCGGCGTTCACCAGCGATCGCGCAAGCTCGCTGGCTTCATCGCGTCCGCGGCGGGTATGCCCGTCGAGCATGACGGGAGTGACAGTGACCCAGTCTTGCTCGCCACGGCCACCCGTCCAGCGGGATGGGCGGATGCCGGACCTGTCCCATCCGTAGCCAATCGCCAGCGGCCGGCCGGCACCGAACTGGATTCTCCTCAGCCCGTCTCCCTGGAGGACAGCGAGAAGAAGAGCTGTCAGATCCTGATCGGGCATATCACGCGGGACTGCAAGCGCTAGCCCGAGCGCATGACCGTCCGCATGCTCATGCGCCACGTCCGGAAGTACGAGAAACGCCACATGCGGCCGGCCTGGACTGGTGTGACCGCTGATCTGGCCAGGCAGCGGGTCGGCCACCTTAGAGAGCACGGCCCGGCGGAAGCCGCTTGCAAGGCTGATCACCAGATCGCCGCCGACCCGCGCAACTGGTCGCTCGATCGACCACACGAGCAGGTCGGCGAAGGGCCCTGGGACAGATTCAGCTGGCTGAGCACCGCCGGTCTGCTGCTCGCTCGGAACGGCAACGTAGGGCCGGGCGCGTGCCACCTCCCATGACCGCCGACCCTCGGCATAAGCGTCCCGAAGTGCGTCGGTGTAACCGGGATATGGAATTCGCAGATTCCGGAACTGGCCGCTCTGGCCTAGCTCCACAGGCATGTAGACCGCCATGCCAGGGATCCTGGCCGGCATTGCACCGATGGCCGTCACATACGCCCGGCTGGTTGACCGCCCAACATAGGGCACTCGCCACGCCAGGAACTCAAGCCGACTCAGCGTCTCTGCCGAAGCTTCCGCCTCCGGCCAGACGATGGCGAACTCATCGAGGGACGGATTGGCAAAGGTCCGAGTCCGCAAGCCGTTGGTGCGGCCGGGCCAGCTGAGGTTACCGCCGCCTCGCTTCACGGCGTTCTGCACCACGTACCCGCGAGTCTGCGAGGTACCCACCCGGCTCTCGTGATCCGCCCATACCTGGGGCGCACCCTGCCTCTCCAGCCATCGCAGTGCGTCCCAGTCGGCATCGCACTCGGCTGAGGCGACGAGAGCGCAGAATACGCGCGCAGGATGTGGCGGCCATTCGCTCTCGCTAGGCCGCTCGCCGCTGGCACCGTAGCGCCCGCCGCGAAGCCTCACCAGGATACTCAGTGGCATATCATGCCTCTTCCTGTGAGCCGCTGGTGACAGCGAACCGAATTGCCTCTTCCAGTGAGGCGATCGGCTGAACAGTGATGGTGTTCGTGTCCATCGGGATGCCAGCCGCAGATGCACGCGCGCGTAGGTCGCTGAACGCCGCCAGGGCATCCTGTGCGGTTACGCCAATCCGATCCAGCTGCCCGCCGGGCCGCTCCAGTCCGACCTCCTCCTCGACCTTCCCGAGATCGCATCCCGACCTCAGCCAGAGGGAGGGTCCGCCGAACGTGAGGCGGTCTCCGGCAAGAGCGAGAGCGGCGAGCGTAGCTCGCGCAAGGTTTCCGGCCTCCGCCGTGACATCTCCGAAGCGCAGCCGGTCCAGGCCGGCCAGCGAGATGCTGGCAACCCTCCTGACCTCCGAAACGGTTACGCCGCCGTGAACCGGATTGGGGGCGATGTTGCCATGCCCGATCTCGCTAAGCTTCTTCCCTGCCTTCTTCTCGCCTTCGGCGATGAACCGCCAGTCACCCTCGGCCTTAGCCGCGTCATCGACGGCTCCGGTCAGGTTCTGCGGATCCATGCGCCCGCCCATCCGTGCGTAGGGCACCGGATCAAGGCCGTACATGGATGAGGCGTACAGGCGGGCGAACTTCGGCCACCGTCCCTTGCGGTGCGAGTCCCAGGCACCAAAGATGAGCGACATCGGCTCGCGCTGGTACAGGGGCCTGACGTCTGAAGCACTGGCTGCGCGCAGGTGCTTGCCTACCGGGCTCTCGTCAAAGCGGACGCCGTCTATCTGGCTATCGCGCAGATAGGCATCGGCGTACCGATGTGGAAAGTCCAGCGACGTGAGGCGAATGTCACCGAGCGGGGTCGGGACGCGCATCTCGAAGAGCGGCAGCTCGAGCCGCCCGTGATCACGCGCCTCACGTAGTGCCTCTTCCACCCGATTGGCCTGTGACGGCTCCTGGTCGATCACCACAGCGTCCCGCTGCTGGCCGTCCACGAGCCGCTTGGATATGAGGTACCTGGCATTCGGATTGCGCTCGTTGTCAGACACCGGATAGGTCGGCGGCATCACCGTGCGCCCGATTCCACCGACGGGCTGATACGTCGCTCGAATGACGATCGCGGTGTGCTCTCGCGCAGGTGACGTGGCCTCAGCGAGGCGATCTGCGAGTTCTGACATGATCACTTGCTCCTTCGAGGTGAGAGGGTTAGCTCACTTAAATGGTTGAAAAACCTACAGGTAGAAGATCACCGGATGAAGTCGATCAGGTAGGAGATAACGTGGCTGCCACCGATCGTCACAAGCGTGACCACCGCACCGGATATGACGATGAACGCCGTGATACGGAGCCATTCGCGCCAGCCGTGATCGCCTAGCCAGGCCAGGAATGCCCATAGCGAACTCGGGAAGGGCTGACCACGCGATCGGTGCATCGTGACATGATACACTGGGCAATGCACAGAAGGCAGCGGCACCATTGCGGATGTGCATCGCCGAGTGTCCGCGAAGCACCAGCAACTCACTCCGCAGCGTCGGCCGCGCTCCGCTGCCGCCCGGGGCCGACCGTCCGTCGGCCCCGGGCCTGCCTGCCCAAAAGGCCTTCATGACGCGCGCACCTTGTGGTCGGCCAGGTGGGCCATGATCGCCTGGTTGGCGGCCCAGCCATCGGGAAACTTGGCGGGGACGTTCAGGTGCACCGGCTCGACGGCCGGGTGCGCGTCCAGCAGCTCGGGGATTCCGGCTCTGGCCACGACGATGCAGGCGTGCCGGTGCCGCGAGGTCAGCACGCACAGGCGGCCGGACTCCAGGTGGAAGGCGGTCGCGTCGCGCCGGCCGGAGAGCGGGTGCAGAACGATCGTCACGTCGAACTCCCGCCCCTGCAGCCGGTTGGCGGTGTCGGCGACCACCTCCGGCGCCCCCGCACCGGCCAGCGCCTTGCGGACCGCCCTGGCCTGGTCCCGGTGCGCCGTCCCGATGGCGATCCGGCTCGCGGTGACCGGCGCCCCCGGCGACACCTCGGAGGCGGCCTCGCAGCCGCGCTGCAGCAGCCGCGCTGCCAGCGCGGCGCACGCCGCCACCGCCTCGGCGTCGGTCCGCACGGTCTGGCGGGGCGGCAGCTCATACAGCGCCCAGCCCGCGGAGGCCGCCAGCTCCACGCACTCGTCGAGGGCGCGGGCGCCGAGGCCGCGCGTCCGCAGCGAGAGGCTCCGCTCCCCCGGCCCGGTCCCGGAACTGAACCCGCCGAACGGGTAGAACGCCTCGGCCACGACCGGGGCCGCGGTGGCGGGCAGCCGCCAGGACACCGGCAGGCGCAGCACCTGCACCGAGGGGTTGTTGCGCAGCAGTACCTCGACCGCGCTCACCATCGGGTCCCAGGTCAGGCCGGTCCACCGCTGCGTCTCCACCACCGAGAACGGGTCGAGCTGGCCGGGGTCGCCGACGAACAGCGCCCGCTCGAACCGCCCCGCGATGCGCAGCAGCATGTCCGAGCGCATCTGGTAGGCCTCGTCGACGATCGCCCACGGCCACGAGCCGTCCCGGGTGAGCGCCCACTTGGCCGCGGTCGCGACGGTGACCGCGCAGGACCGGAGGTCGTCCAGCCCGGTGGCGACCAGGGCACCCGCCAGCCCGACCCGCGGCGAGGTCACGTAGTCCGCCGCGGACAGCCGCCCGACCGCCAGCGACGGCGCCGCCTCGGCTATCCGGCAGACCAGGTCGTCGACCTGCTCGTTGGTCTGCGCGACGACCATCACCGGCTCCCCGGCCGCGGCGATCGTCACCGCGGCCCGGACGACCAGAGTGGTCTTCCCCGCGCCCGGCGGGGAGTCCACCACGACCGCCCGGTCGTCCCCGGCCAGCCGGTCCAGCGCGGCCAGCACCTCCTGCTCCGCCCTTGCCGCGTGCGCGGCCATCTCCGTGACGGTCATGACCAGGCCTCCGTGACGTCCTCGTCAGCCGGCTGGTAGGGCACCGGCGGGCCGCCGTGCGTCCACGGGGTGTCCTCGGGCAGCGGCAGCTCGCCGTGGGGCTGCCAGTCGTCGGCCAGCGTGGCGAAGCAGACCTGCTCGCCGACCTCCGGGATGGTCCCGGTGGGCGCGATCAGCCCGTAGCCCATCCCCCCGGACAGCTCGAGGACCGCCTCCGTGAGGCCTTCGCCGGCGGGCGCGGCCGACACCAGGACCGCGTTCTGTCCCGGCCTGGACGGCGAGACGAGCCTGGTGCCCTCCTCGATCGCGACCGGGTCGGTGGTGGCGACCGTGATCAGCGGCCGCAGCTTGCGCCCCCGGCCGGAACCGACCACCCGGCCGGGCTCGGCCGCGATCACCTGGCCCGCGAACGCCTCGCCGGCGAGCCGCTGCTCGGCCATGACCAGCGGGTCGTCGTGGGCTCGCTGCGCCGCGTAGCGCACCGTCTCCCGCTCCAGCCACGCAAGCCGCCGCGCGGCGGTGACCGCCGAGTCGCGGCGGGGCTGCGGCGCGCCGCCCTCCCGCAGGTAGGCGGCATACAGGCTGAACGCGTCCTTGTCGTCATCCCACCGCCGGGCGACATGCTCCCCGGGCGGCAGCGCCCGGAGCAGGTCGGCTGACTTCCAGACCAGCCGCCAGGCCGGCTCGATCTGCCCGCGCAGCGCCTCGGTCAGCGCCCGCAGCGCCCGCCGCTCCGCGCGCTCGTCCCCTTCCGCCCGGGCAGCGTTCTCGATCAGCCGCGCCAGCACCTCGTTGTCGAATGTCGGGTCGGTGGCCGGGCCGGCCGGCGGCCAGGTCAGCGGGTCCTCCGCGGCGGCCGCGGCCTGCTGGCCGGTCATCCCCTCCGGCGGGTCGATCCAGCCGGCCAGCGCCGCCAGGTTCTGGTCCTCGACCGCGCTCTGCCCGCTCGCCCAGTGCCGGGCCAGCGCGCCGGTCATCGCCAGCAGCATGGACGACGCCGGGTTCTCCGCCCGCCCGGCCAGCCAGGACAGCCACTGGCCGAGCACCGGGACCGCCGGATCGACCGCCCACTCGCCCTCGGCCCGGCGGAACCTGGTCGACCGGCCGAGCAGCGCGACGAACTCGATCCCGCCCTGGTTGGGCACCAGGAGCTGCGGCGCGTCCGCATACCGGGTCCGCTGCTCGCCGCCCCGGCCGACGGGGACGGTCTCCTCGGCACCGAAGAAAAGCTCAAGATACAGAACGAATATCCGGGCGAGCTCGGCGGCGAAGGCGAACCGCTGGTCGCGGTTGCGCGGCTGCGCCACCACCAGCAGGTGCGGGTCGCTGCGGTCATCTCCGACCATCGCGGCCAGCGGCGCGTTCGCCTCGCCCGCCAGCGCCAGCGGCACGAAGACCAGCGGCCGGTCCGAGATGTGCACGTGCCGGACGGTCGCAATCGGCTGGGCCACGCCCTGCTCCACCGCGAGTGCCCGGGCCAGCGCGGTCATCGTGCTCATACGGCCTCTCCCAGCGCCTCCTCGCCCGGCCACCGGCCGGCCGCGGGGGGCGGGCCCTCCCCGCCGGGCAGCGACTCGCTCCGCAGCCGGCAGGCCAGCCGGAGCACGGCCGCGGCCTCGGCCTGCTCCGGCGACGGCTCTGCCTCGCCGCGGGCCAGCGCCAGCGCCGTCGGAACGTACTCCACGCACCCGAGGTCGTCGCGGACGTCGCGGCCGAGGGCGCCGGTCTCGCCCTGCGCCTCATCCCTGCAGAAGAAGCACATCTCGCAACTTGACAGGCACTCCGGCGCGTACCGGGCGGGCACCACGCGGATCGCCTCGGCCAGCTCCCCGGGCGGCCGTCGCGGCACCCCGGCCTCGTCGGCCTCCAGGTCGAAGGTGAGGTCCGCGGGCAGCGTGTCGAGCAGGTCCTCGATCCGCTCCAGCCGGGCAAGCTGGCGTTGCAGCACGGTGAGCTCCTTGCGCACGTCCAGCAGCGCTGCGACCGGCCGGTTGCTGAAGTTCTCCGGGCAGACCAGGATCACCTCGTCGGCGACGATGTCCGGGGGCGCCGCCGCCGTCGCCTCCATGAGCTGGCGCAGCGCGAGCACGTAGACGGCGGACTGGATGACGGCGGCGGCCACCTTGCCGCCGTCAGCCTGGCCGTCGATGACCGCGAACGACTTGATCTCCACGACGTGGAACCGGTCCCGGAGCCGGAACGCGATCAGGTCAGGCTCCAGGTACACGCGCCGGCCGCCCACCTCCAGGGTGAGCATCGGGTGGTCGAACATCGTGCCCGCGTCGTCGCCGGACGCAGCGGCGCGGCCGAGCAGGGCCCGGGTCCGGGCGTGCCGGGCCTCATGGCTGCGCCTCTCGCCGCCGAAGTACTCCAGGTCGTCGTAGGAGACCTCGGGTATCGGCAGGTGCAACTGCTCGCGGAGCAGCCGCAGCAGCTCGGCGCAGCCGTCGGCCTTGACCTGCGCCTCGAACGCGTTGCCGCGCGTGATCGCGAACTGGGACTGGCCGAACGGGGCGCGGAACCCGGCGTGAGCGGCCACGCGGGCCTTGTCCACGCCGGCCGCGTCCATGATCGCCCGGCGGGCGCAGCCCGGGTTACTGGTCAGCGCCGCGATCGTGCGCGCGTTGTGCGGCCGCGGGGGCGCAAAGCCGCGGATCCGGTCAAGCCGGGCCTCGGTGGTGTGCACTGCTGGTCCTGTGCTGGCTCGTCTGGTCCTGTGATCTGGTCCTGCTGGATAGCCGTCTTCCGGCTGGCGACGGGCCTTCCCGTCATCCGGTCGCGGACCTAGGGAAGACCCGCAGCCGGGAGCCGAAGAGCTGCTCGGCGTCGTCAAGCTGGGCCCTGGCCCGGTCGGCCGCCGCGCTCCGGTGCGCCTCGTCGGCCTCCCGGTGCACGTCAAGCTCCGCGCCTGCCGCCTTAACGACGAGCTCCGGCTTCGCCGCCCTGCCGGTCCCCGCGGCGCCCGGGATGTTGGCGGCGAACCGCCACAGCAGCCGGAGCGCCGCAGGGGTGGGGGCCGGCACGCGCAGGGTGGCCTCTGCCACCCGGATCGCGGCCGTCAGATAGTTGACGCGCGGCGAGAGCGGTCCGATGACACGCCGGTCCATCGGCCAGGTGGAGACGGCGAGAATGCCCCGCGCCGGGGCGAGCAGGTCGTAGGTCAGCGCGGCGCACAGGTAGTACGGCCGGGCGTAGGGGGCGCTGCGGAACGACCGCTCCTCGTCGCGGCGCAGGCTGGTCAGCCGCGCGGCCGGCGGCGCGGCGCCGAGGAACGCCTCGTGCACGGTGAGCACGAGCCGCTGCCCGGACGGTACGCCGAGCAGCGTCAGGGCCTGGTGGACCTGCTCCCGGATGGGCAGCAGCCGGGCGTCCCCGGCCGCTGCCCGCTCCCGGGTGGCCGCCCCCTCCTGTGCGACCGCCCCGTCTTCGCCCCCCGCCTCGCCTGCCTGGCTGCTCTCGCGCGGCTGGCCGTCCCGGCCGGCTCCCTGCGCGCCCGCCCGGCCCGCCGGGGCAAGCCGCTCCAGCGCCGCGTCCCATTCGCCCTCCGCATCGCGAAGCTTCTTGCGGAGGTCCCGGGCCGCCGCCCGGTCTCCGGCCATGGACGCCTGGCGGACCGCCACGCGCAGCTCGTCGATCCGGCGCTCCAGGTCCTCCAGCGAGTCAGCCATGAGGAAACCCTACATGTTCCAGCCTTTTCCTGCAACCTCCATTATAATCTCGTAGTACGTAAACCAGCGGGACGGCCCGCGCGTCCAGCAGATGCGCCGGATCGTCCGGCGCCATCCGGGTGAGGAGGACATCCATGTTGCGATTGCCGAGAGTCAGGTTCCGCGTGCTCGCCGCGGCCGCCGGGCCGCTGGCCGCCGCAGCAGCGCTGATACCGGCCCAAGGCGCGGCGGCCGCGTCAACGGCGACCTTCTGGGTCGCGCCTGCCGGCGCCTCCGGCCAGGCCGACACCAGCTGCGCGACCGCCGCCTACAGCACGGTCCAGTCGGCGGTGACCGCCGCCGAGAACTCGACCTCGCTGTCGATCCCGGTCGTCAACATCTGCCCGGGCACCTACTCCGAGCAGGTGACGATCCTGACCAGCGTGGTGCTCACGCGGGCCCCGGTGGCGGCCGCCCAGGGCCCCGTCATCATCCAGCTGCCAGCCTCGGTCGGCGCCGACCAGAGCACCGGGCTGTCCGCCACCAACTGCCAGGCCGACGACGCGAGCGCCGGCGTGCAGGTGCCGCAGTCGGTCATCGAGGTCTGCGCGGCCGACACCGGCGGGCTCAACACCCGCGGCGCGGTCGTCACCATCCGGGACGTCACCGTCCAGGGCAACTGGCCGAGCACGGTGTGTTACGACAGCCTGTACGGGATCCTGGTCGAGGGCGGTGCCACGCTCAGGCTCACCGGGTCAACCGTGGAGCAGGCGGGCGCCTACCCGCTGAACGGCTGCCAGGGCGGCGTGGGAGTCGAGGCCGGCTTCTCGCCCACGGGGCAGATCGGCCACGCGATCCTCAGCAACGACAAGATCACGCAGTACCAGAAGAACGGGATCACGGTGGACGGCGCCGGATCCTCGGCGACCATCAGCGACGTGTCCGTGACCGGCGACGGGCCGACGTCGCAGATCGCGCAGAACGGGATCCAGTTCTCCTGGGGCGCCACCGGATCGGTCACCCACAGCGTCGTCAGCGGCAACAACTACACCGGGACCGGGGACGCGTCATCCACCGGCATCCTCGCGTTCGGCGGCGGCGGCTCGGCCTGCGGCATCGGCGCCGGCGCGCCGCTGGTCACCGACGCCACGTTCAGCCACAACAAGCTGACGGACAACGACATCGGGGTCGCGCTCTACAACCTCGACTCCACGTGCACCACGTCGGCGAGCACCCCCACGCACGTCACCGCCTGCTACAACACGGCCAGCAACTCGCACGGCTACCCGGGCGGCACGCCATCGGCCGACGCGAACATCTCCGGCTTCGGCTCGGGCGTCGGCTACCAGGCCGGGGTCACCGATGTCGGCAATCACGACGTCATCTGCTACAACGCCATCTCGGGCGCCGGGTACGCGCCGCTGGATCCCACCAGCTCGCTGCCGAGCCCGCCGCCGCCGGCGTTCGTGCGCCCTGTCGACCTCGTGACCGGCCCGGCCATCGACCCGGACGCCTACGGCAACACCTATGACGGCAAGGCCTACCATCCCGGCACCACCCAGGCCGGCCAGGCAGGCGGCGCGCTCGCACGCCGCCCGGCGGCCGCCCGTCACCCGGTCGTGGTCCGGCCCCGTCCCTGACCGCCGGCACACCGAGCCCCTCCCACCCCGCTGACACCGCGGCCGCCCGGCGTAACGCCGGGCGGCCGCGGCCCGCTGCGGGCCGGGTCCCGGGAGCCAGCGCCAGGATCAGCCCCCGGGCGGATGACGGTCGCAGCACGATGCACCAGAATGCCGGGGGGTTCCGAACTGCCGCCAGCGCCGCGCCGCGACGCGGGAGTGACGAGCGGGGTGAGGCCATGCGAGACCGGATCACAGCGGGGGCATACCTGCTCGGCTGGACGATCGTCTGCCGCGTGCCCCGGCAGTGGGCCGAGCGGGCGTTCCGCCTGATCGCCGACTGGCTGTGGCGGCGGCACGGCCGGCGGGTCCGCCAGCTTGAGGCCAACCTGGCCCGGGTGGCCGGCCCCGGGGCATCCGTTCTGGAGATCAGGGAGCTATCCCGGGCGGGGATGCGCTCCTACCTGCGGTACTGGCTGGAGGTGTTCCGGCTGCCGGTGATCCCGGCGGAGGAGATCCTCGGCATGATGCGGTGCACGGGCGAGGAGCAGACCGCGTTCGCGCACATGGCCGCGGGCCGCGGGGTGATCTTCGCGCTGCCGCACATGGGCAACTGGGAGCATGCAGGGGCGTGGATCGTGCTGCGCGGGGCTGGCCGGTTCACCACGGTGGCCGAGCGGCTCAAGCCGGACTCGCTGTACGACCGGTTCGTTAAGTTCCGCGAGGGGCTCGGCATGGAGGTGCTCCCGCACACCGGGGGCGCCAGCCGGTTCGGCGTGCTGGCGCAGCGGCTGCGCGCGGGCGGGCTGGTGTGCCTGCTGTGCGAGCGTGACCTGACCGGCGGCGGCATCGAGGTGGAGTTCTTCGGGGAGCCGGCCAGGATGACGGGCGGCGCGGCGGCCCTCGCCGTGCAGACCGGCGCCGCGCTGATGCCGGTAACGCTCTGGTACGACGGGCCGTACTGGGCAGCGCACATCCACCCGGAGATCCCGGTGCCGGCCGACGGCGACAGGCGCGAGCAGGCCGCGGCGATGACCCAGCAGCTTGCCCGGGTCTTCGAGGAGGCCATCCGGGAGCATCCGGAGGACTGGCACATGCTGCAGAAGGTGTTCGTGGCTGACCTTGACCCCGGGCGGCTGGCCGCGCCGATGTCGGATCCCGCGATCGGCGGCGGCGCCGCGCCCTGACCTCGCAGGGAGTGATAGTTTCGCCGTCGGAGCAGGGCCGCCGTCGCCGTGCCACCCCGGCCCGGACCGGCGGCCATAAGGGGAGCGGTGCGATCGATGCGGCCCGGGCTGACCGCGCGACCCGTGATGGCGGATGTCGCCCGGCTGGCCGGGGTGTCCCACCAGACGGTCTCCCGGGTCCTGAACGATCACCCCAACGTCAGGCCGCAGACGCGCGAGCACGTCCTGGCGGCGATCCGGGAACTGGGCTACCGCCGGAACGCCGCGGCCCGGACCCTGGTCACCGGCCGGACCAACACGATCGGCGTGATCAGCTTCGACACCACGCTGTATGGCCCCGCCTCCATGCTGTACGGCATCGAGCAGGCGGCCAGGCCCGCCTACGCGGTGGCGATCGCCAGCCTCGCGCACCTGGACCGGCAGTCGATCCTCGAGGCCGCGGGACGGTTCCTCGACCAGGGCGTGGAGGGCATCATCGTGATCGCGCCGCTGGAGTCGGCCGCCCGGGCGCTCACCGACATCGCCGCCGATGTCCCGCTGGTGGGCGTTGAGTGCGGGGTGCATGCAGCGCTGCCGTCGGTCGCGATCGACAACCCGGCCGGCGCGGCCAGCGCGACCAGGTACCTTCTCGGCCTCGGCCATCGCACCGTGCACCACCTGGCCGGGCCGGAGCACTTCCTCGACGCCGACGAGCGCGTGTCCGGCTGGCGGGAGGCGCTGCGCGAGGCCGGGGCTGACGAGCCGGACCTGCTGCGCGGCGACTGGACCGCCCGCTCCGGCTACCAGATCGGCCGCCGGCTCGCCGCGATGCCCGGGGTCACCGCGGTGTTCTGCGGCAACGACCAGATGGCGCTCGGGCTGATCCGGGCGTTCACCGAGCACGGCCGGCGCGTGCCCGGCGATGTCAGCGTGGTGGGGTTCGACGACATCCCCGAGGCCGGGTACTTCCTGCCCCCGCTGACGACGATCCGCCAGGACTTCGGCGAGCTTGGCCGGCGGGCGCTGCACCTGCTCATCGGCGGGATCGCCGGCGACGGGGAGGTGCGCCCGGGCCTGCCGGTCGTCCCCGAGCTGATCGTCCGGTCCAGTGCGGCGCCGCCACGGCCCTGACGGCGAAACCCCCGTCGGGGTGGTCACCGACGGGCAGAGTAGGCCAGGATGGCGATTGTGAGCGTTAACAACGTGGCACCGAATGCCTGCGTCGTCGGGGTGGACTTCGGCACGCTGTCCGGCCGCGCCCTGGTCGTCCGGGTCCGCGACGGCGCCGAGCTCGGCACCGCGGTGCACGAGTACCGGCACGGCGTCATGGACATCGCGCTGGCCGCCACCGGCGAGCCGCTGCCGCCCGACTGGGCGCTGCAGGACCCGGAGGACTACCGCGACGTGCTGCGGGACGCCGTGCCGCGCGCGGTCGCGGACGCCGGCATCGAGCCCCGCCAGGTCATCGGGATCGGCACCGACTTCACCGCGTGCACGGTCCTGCCCGCCCGCTCCGACGGCACGCCGCTGTGCCACCTTCCGGACCTGCGCGGCCGGCCGCACGCCTACGCCAAGCTCTGGAAGCATCACGCGGCGCAGCCGCAGGCCGACCGGATCAACGACCTCGCCGCGCAGCGCGGCGAGCCGTGGCTCGCCCGCTACGGCGGGAAGATCTCCGCCGAGTGGGAGTTCGCCAAGGGACTGCAGCTCCTGGAGGAGGACCCGGACACCTACCGCCAGGCGGACCGCTGGATCGAGGCGGCCGACTGGATCATCTGGCAGCTCACCGGGACCGAGACGCGCAACGCCTGCACCGCCGGCTACAAGGGCATCTTCCAGGACGGGCGCTATCCGTCACGGGACTTCCTGGCCGCGCTGAACCCGGGCTTCGCGGACTTCGCCGCGTCGAAGCTCGGCCAGCAGGTGCTCCCCCTCGGCGCCCGGGCCGGCTCGCTGACCTGCCAGGCCAGCGAGTGGACCGGCCTGCCCGCCGGGATCGCGGTCGCGGCCGGCAACGTCGACGCGCACGTGACGCCGCCTGCGGCGAACGCGATCGCGCCGGGGCAGATGACCGCGATCATGGGCACCTCGACCTGCCACGTGATGAACGGCGCCCATCTCGCCGAGGTACCCGGCATGTGCGGGGTCGTGGACGGCGGGATCACCGCCGGGCTGTGGGGCTACGAGGCCGGCCAGAGCGGTGTCGGCGACCTGTTCGCCTGGGTGGCCGAGCACGCCACGCCGCCCGGCTATCACCGGGAGGCCGCCCGGCGCGGCATCAGCGTGCACGAACTGCTGTCCGAGCAGGCCGCCGGGCTTCCCGCCGGCGCATCCGGCCTGGTCGCCCTGGACTGGCTGAACGGCAACCGCAGCGTGCTGGTGGACCACCACCTGTCCGGGGCGGTGGTCGGGATCACCCTGGCCACCAGGGCGCATGAGCTGTACCGGGCGCTGATCGAGGCGACGGCGTTCGGCACCAGGGTGATCGTCGAGGCCTTCGCCCGGGCGGGCGTTCCCGTCACCGAGCTGGTGATCGCGGGCGGGCTGCTGCGCAACCCGCTGATCATGCAGATCTATGCCGACGTCACCCGCAGGCCGCTCAGCCTGATCGGCTCGGCGCAGGGGCCGGCGCTGGGCTCGGCGATCCACGCAGCGGTGGCGGCCGGCGCCTACCGCGACGTGCCCGCTGCGGCGGCGGCCATGGGCCGCCGCAAGGAGGCGGCCTACCGGCCGGACCCGGCCAGCGCCGACGTCTACGACCAGCTGTACGCGGAGTACCTGCGGCTGCATGACTACTTCGGCCGCGGCGCCAACGAGGCCATGCACCGGCTCCGCGCGCTGCGTGACCGCGTGCTGGCGCGCGCCGCGGGCCAGCAGGCCCGGGTCACGGAGCCACACCGGTGACCGGTGCCGTGCCCGGCCGGGCCGGGCGCCGCTCCCGGCGGGCGGACGAGGAGGCCGGCCGGCCCCCCGGGGCGTCGGAGCCTGCCCGCGAGGCGATCGAGCAGGCCCGCGAGGCGATCGAGCGGGCCCGCGCCGAGGTCTGCGCGCTGCACGCGGAACTGGTCCGCTGGGGGCTGGTCGCCTGGACCTCGGGGAACGTCTCGGCCCGGGTGCCGGGCGCCGGCCTCATGGTGATCAAGCCCAGCGGGGTCAGCTACGAGGAGCTGACCCCGCAGTCGATGGTCGTGTGCGATCTCGCCGGCAAGCCGGTCCCCGCAGCGGACGGCCGCCCCGGCCTGAGCCCGTCCAGCGACACGGCCTCGCACGCCTACATCTACCGGCACCTGCCGGAGGCAGGCGGGGTCGTGCACACCCACTCGGCGTACGCGACGGCCTGGGCCGCCCGCGGCGAGCCGATCCCCTGCGTGCTCACCGCGATCGCCGACGAGTTCGGCGGCGAGATCCCGTGCGGCCCGTTCGCGCCGATCGGCGGCGAGGACATCGGCCGCGCGGTGGTCTCAACCCTGGCCGGGCACCGCTCCCCCGCTGTGCTGCTGGCCAGCCACGGGGTCTTCGCCGTCGGCCCGACCGCCCGGGCGGCGGTCAAGGCCGCCGTCATGTGCGAGGACGCGGCCAGGACCGTCCACCTGGCCCGCCAGCTCGGCGAGACGGCCGGGCTGACCAGCGACCAGGTGGACGCGCTGCACCGGCGCTACCGGGAGGAATACGGCCAGCGCCCGGCCGGCCCGGACCACGGCCCGCCGTGACCGGCCGGTGCGCAGGGATCTCGCAGTCGCAATCGTTCTGGAGGAAGAAATGACCAGCCGCCGGCCGAGGATCGGCATTCTCGGCATCATGCAGGACCTGTACGACGAGATGATCCCGGGGATCGCGCAGCGCCAGGAGGGCTACGCCGCGGAACTGGCCGGGCATCTGGCCGACGTCGCCGAGTTCGTGCCCAGCAAGGCGATCAAGTACCGCGAGGACGCCGAGCGGGCCATGCGCGAGTTCGAGAGCGCCGACCTCGACGGCGTGCTCGTGGTCATGCTGACCTACGGGCCGGCGATGCGGGTGGCCAGGCTGCTCGCCGAGTCCCGGCTGCCGGTCTGCCTGGCCAACATCCAGCCCGAGCCGGCGGTCACGGCCGCCTGGGACATGGCCGACATGACCTACAACCAGGGCGTGCACGGCGCGCAGGACACGGCGAACGCGATGGTCCGGGCCGGCCGGAGGTTCAGCGTGCTGACCGACGACTGGCGGAGCGAGGAGTTCCGCGCCGATGTCGGGCGCTGGGCCCGCGCCGCGGCGGCGGTCACCGCCTGGCGGCGGCTCAAGGTCGCGCTGTTCGGTTACGCGATGAACGACATGGGCGACATCCGCGTGGACGAGTCGGCGCTGGTCCGCCAGCTAGGGCCGCAGATCATCGCGGTGGCCCCCGGCGACCTGCACCGCGGCATGCTGGCGGCATCGCCGGAGAAGGTCGCCGAGGTGATCGCGTTCGAGGACTCCCGCTTCGAGATCGACCCGCGGCTGTCGGCGCAGGAGCGCGAGGATCACGCCCGGATGCAGGTCGCGATCCAGCAGATCCTGGACGAGCGCGGGTTCGGCGCCTACACCGCGCACTTCGACGCGATCGGCGAGGACGGCCGTTTTGCCAGGCTGCCGCTGGCCGCCGCGTCCACGCTGATGGCCCAGGGCTACGGGTACGCCGCCGAGGGCGACGTGCTCGCGGCCTGCCTGGTCGCGGCGGGGCACGTGCTGATCGGGGACGCGCACTTCACCGAGATGTACGCGATGGACTTCCCGTCCGACTCGGTGCTGATGAGCCACATGGGCGAGGGCAACTGGAAGATCGCCCGCTCCGACCGGCCGGTCCGGCTGATCAAGCGGCCGCTCGGCATCGGCAGGCTCGGCGACCCGCCGACGTTCCTGTTCCAGTACCAGCCAGGCCCGGCGACGCTCGCGGCGCTGGTGAACCTGGAGGGGGGCAGGTTCCGGCTGGTGGTCGCCGAGGGCGAGAACCTGGACAGCCCGCCGCTGCCGGCGCTGGAGATGCCCTACGGCCAGTTCAGGCCGGCCAGCGGGCTGCGCGCGTGCCTGAACGGCTGGCTGCGCAACGGCGGCCCGCACCATGAGGTGATGAACCTGGGTCACCATGCCGCGGCCTGGCGCGCGTTCTGCGAGCTGACCGGAATCGAGTACGTGCCGGTCTGACCGGTCGCAGCCGGCCGCGCCGCCTGACAGCCGGCCGGACCGCGAAGGGCCGGCCTCGCAGCGGGCCCGGCCTCGCAGCGTGTCTTGCCGCACAGCGGGCCCTGCCGCACAGCGGGCCCTGCCCCCGGCCTCGCAGGCACCCGCGCCTTGTAGCGAACGTTCGCTTATACAGAACGGATAATCCGGACGTCAGTGGAACGGCCAGGGCTGCTGCTGCCAGCTGCCAGGGGTCGTTCCGTGCTGGCGCAGCGTGCTCTTGACGGACCTCACGCGCGGTCTTATTGTCTGAGCGAACGTTCGGTCAGTCTGGGCCTGCCGACCCGCCCGCGGCGATCTCGCGCACGGGCGGGCCAGAGCGGCCCGGCGGCCCGGAAGCTAAGGCAGGGCGGCATGGCGCGGCGCTACGTCTCGATCAAGGAGGTCGCGGCGCATGCCGGCGTCAGCTTCCAGACCGCCAGCAAGGTCCTGAACGGCGGCACGGTGCGGGTCTCCCCCGCCACCGAGGCCCGGATCGTGGCCGCCGCCAAGCTTCTCGGCTACCGGCCGAACTCGCTGGCCCGCAGCCTTGTCCAGCAGTCCACGGCGACGCTCGGGCTGCTCGCCACCGACGGGACCGACGTCGCGATCTCCCAGGTCTCGGTCGCGGCTGAGCAGGCCGCCCGGCGCCACGGGCACGCGGTGCTGGTCGGTCATCTCAGCCCGGACGGCGGCGATGGCGCCGACGTGGTCCGGATGCTGATCGAGCGGCGGGTCGACGGGGTGATCGCGGCGGCGCCGCAGCTTGAGGAGGATGCCGAGGTCGCCGAGCTGCTGCGGGCGTATGTTCCGGCGGTCAGCATGCACCACGTCCCGGGAGGCGGCGTCCCGGTGGTCGGCTCCAGCCACCGGGAGACCGGCCGGCTCGCCGCCGAGCACCTGATCGGGCTCGGCCACCGGGTGATCGGGACGATAACCGGCCCGTTCCGCCGCCGGGTGGTGCGCAGCCGGCTGCACGGCTTCGAGGATGCGCTGCGCCGGGCCGGCATCGAGCCGGAGGAGGACCTGGTTGCCGAGGCGGACTGGACGCCCAGGCGGGCGGCCGAGGCAACCGCGCTGCTGCTGCAGCGGGAGCCGGGGGTGACGGCCATCTTCGTGCACAACGACACGATGGCCATCGGCGTGCTGAGCGCCCTCGCGGCGGCAGGCCGGCGGGTTCCCGGGGACGTGGCCGTGGTCGGCTGCGACGACGTGCCGTTCGCCGAGTATCTCGTGCCGGCGCTGACCACGGTCAGGGTGCCGCTCGCGGAGACCGGTGAGCGGGCGGTGGAGCTGCTGCTGCGCCGGATCCGCGGCGAGCCGGCCCCGGACGAGCCGGTGCGGCTGCCGGTCAGCCTGGTGGTCCGCGCCTCGACCGCCGCGCCCGCCGCGGCCGCTCCGGCCGCCGCGCCCGCTCCGGCCGCCGCGCCCGCACCGCCCGCTCGTCCCGACGTCAGGCAGCCACCGATGACCAAGGAGAAAGGCAGCGCACCGTGACCAGGATTGCCGTGGATCCCGCGCGCACGCTCGGCAGCGTCGACCGCGCCCTGTTCGGCGGATTCGTGGAGCATCTCGGCCGGTGCATCTACGGCGGCATCTACGACGAGGAGTCACCGCTGGCCGATGACCGCGGGTTCCGCAAGGATGTCCTCGGCCTGCTCCGGGACCTGCGGCCGGGCGTGCTGCGCTGGCCGGGCGGGAACTTCGTCAGCAACTACCACTGGGCCGATGGCGTCGGCCCGAAGGACAGCCGGCCGCGGCGGCCCGAACTGGCCTGGGGCGCCGAGGAGAGCAACCGGTTCGGCACCGACGAGTTCCTCGGCTACTGCGCGGAACTCGGCGCCGAGCCTTACATCTGCCTCAACATGGGCACCGGCACCCTCGCCGAGGCCCTCGCCTGGATCGAGTACTGCAACGGCAGCGGCGACACCGCCTGGGCCCGGCGGCGCCGCGAGAACGGCCGGGCCGGGCCCTACCGGGTCCGGTACTGGGGCCTGGGCAACGAGATGTACGGGGAGTGGCAGGTCGGCGCGCTCACCGCGGAGGAGTACGTGCGGGAGGCGACCCGCTGGGCGCGGGCGATCCGGATGCTGGATCCCGGCGCGGTACTAGTGAGCTGCGGCATGAACGGCTGGAACGACTGGGACCGGGTGGTCATCGACGGCCTGGCCGGCCTCGCCGACCTGCACTCGCTGCACATCTACACCGGCTCGCCGGACTACTGGACGAACGTGCTCCAGCCGCATCAGGCTGAGCGCGGGATCCGGTGCGCGGCCGCGCTCATCGAGCGCGCCGGGTACAACAGGCGGCTGACGAGCCTGCCCCGGATCGCCTATGACGAGTGGAATGTCTGGTACCGGACCGACGACGGGATGCTGGAGGAGCGCTATGACTTCCCCGACGCCCTGGCCGTCGCCACCTACCTGAACATCTTCATCCGCAACTGCGCCTGGGTCCGCATGGCCAACCTGGCGCAGCTCGTCAATGCCATCGCGCCGGTCGTGACCACGCCGGACACCGCCGTGGTGCAGCCCATCTACTACCCGGTGCTGCTGCACGCCCAGGCCGCCCTGGATGTGGCCGTGGACGTGCACGTCGAGGGCCCGGCCGTGAGCCCGCTGGACCCGCGGGATGGCACTCAGCGAGGCCGGTGGCCGCACCGGGTCGCTGATCTCGGCCCGTTCACGCTGATCGATGCCGCCGCGACCGCCAGCGCGGATCGCCGGCGGGTGGCAGTGACCCTGGTCAACCGCAACCCGGACGGCGCCGAGACCGCCAGGTCGTGCTGCGCGACCTGACGTTCGCCGGCCGGGCGCGGATCCGCACCGTGACCGCCGAGCGCGACTGCGGGCAGCGCCAGCTCGCCGACGTCGCCGGCGCGGTCGTGACCGAGTCAGCGCAGGCCGCCAGCGGCACGACGCTGACTCTCATGCTGCCGGAGCAGTCGTTCACGGTCGTCGAGGCCGCGATCTCCGGGTAACGCAACGCCGTCGCGTGCTTGCATCGGCAGCCCAGAACCGCAAATGTGATCGCTAACAACAAGGAGCCCCGAGATGCTAGACACCGCACCGCCCCCGTTCCGGCGCCGCTCCGCTGCGCGCAGCCGTGCCGCCGGCATCCTGGCCGCCCTGGCCGCCATCTGCCTGCTGGCCGCCTGCGGCTCCGGCGGGACAAGCTCCTCGCCGCCCGCCGCGCATTCGGCCTCGCCCAGCCCGGGTACCACGGTGCTGGCCGGCGGCTCCTGCAAGTCCTCCAGCGCCACCCAGATCACCTTCTGGGCCTGGGTGCCGGGGATCGGCCGGGCGGTGAACGAGTTCAACAAGACCCACCCGTCGATCTGCGTCACGCTGGAGGACGTCGGCGCTGGCGATCCCGAGTACGTGAAGCTCACCGACGCTCTCAAGGCCGGGTCCGGCGCGCCCGACGTCGCCGAGGTGGAGTTCGACGAGCTTCCGTCATTCGAGGTCACCCACAGCGTGGTCAACCTCGTCCCGTATGGCGCGGACAAGTACCAGGGCGACTTCGTGCCGTGGGCATGGAAGGAAGTGAGCCAGGGCTCGGGCGTCTACGCCATGCCGAGCGACTCGGGACCGGTCGCGTTCTACTACAACGCGAAGCTCTTCGCGAAGTACCGCCTGAAGCCCCCGGCGACCTGGGCGCAGTTCGCCAGCGAGGCAGCCGCGCTGAAGAAGGCCGACCCGTCCGCCTACATGACCAACTTCTCCGCGGTCGACCTGCAGTGGGTGATGAGCCTGATGGCGCAGGACAACGCCTGGCCGTTCACCTACACCGGCGGCAGCAAGGTCACGATCAACTGGACCGGGCCGCGCCAGATGGCGTTCGCCGCCTACTGGCAGAAGCTGCTGTCGGCCAAGGAGGTCAACTCCACCACGGACGTGTCCGCGGTCTCCTTCGCCGACCTGGACAAGGGCATCGACGCTAGCTGGCTCAGCTCGGCCTGGGGGCCGTCCTACTTCGCGCCCGATGCCAAGCAGTCGCTCGGCGACTGGCGGGCGGCGCCGATGCCGCAGTGGACTGCGGGCGCCGATGTCGCGGCGAACTGGGGCGGCTCGACCTACCCGGTGTTCGTGCAGAGCGCGCACAAGAAGCAGGCCGCGGAGTTCTCCGAGTGGCTGACCGCCAGCCAGGCGTCATGGAACATCGTGAAGACCGCGCCGTCGTCGCTGTTCCCCACCTACAAGCCGCTGCTGGCGGACCCGTCGTTCAAGGACCTGACCGTCCCGCTGTCCGGGTCGTCGCACCCGAACGTCGCGTTCACCGCCGCCGCGCCACGGATCACGACCGTGCAGTGGCCGCCGTTCATGACCGAGGCGCTCACGCAGTCCTCCACGGTGTTCGCCGGCGTGGCGAACGGGACCGAGACGCTGCAGAGCGCGTTCCGCAAGTTCCAGTCGGTGCTTGTCAGCTATGCGAAGGCGCAGGGCTTCCAGGTATCGACCTGACCACGGCCGCGGGCGCGGCCGGGCGCGGCCGGAACGCGGCAGCGTCCGGCCCGCCTGGCCCGCCCGGCCGGAAGGAGGGCTGATCCAGTGAGCACCACGGCCATCACGGCAGCCGGCGCGCGGCCGCGCCGTGCGCCCGCCCGGCGCGGGACGCGGCGGAGCCTGCCCGCCAGCCGCCGCGGCGTGTGGTTCATCCTGCCGTTCCTGCTCATGTTCCTGCTGTTCATGGTGGCGCCGCTGGGGTACGCGATCTACACCAGCCTGTACACGAGCCGGATCATCGGCGGCACGGTCTTCTCCGGGGCGGCGAACTACACCCAGGTGCTGACCTCCGGTGACTTCTGGTCCGGCGTCATCCGGGTGGTCATCTTCGGCGCGATCCAGATCCCGGTGATGCTCGCGATCGCGTTCTTCTTCGCGACGATCTTCGACCTCGGCGTGGCAAGGTTCGGCCGGCTGTTCCGGACCATCTTCTTCATCCCGTTCGCGGTGCCGGCGGTGGTGGGGGCGGTCATGTGGTCGTTCCTGCTCGAGCCGCAGTTCGGCCCGTTCTCTCACCTGGCCAGCGCGGTCGGCTTCCCCGGCACGAACTTCTTCTCCCCCTCGCTGCTCCTGCCCACGATCATCGTGGTGGTGATCTGGGAGTGGACCGGCTACAACATGGTGATCCTCTACACCGCGCTGCGGTCGGTGCCGCGCGATGTCGTGGAGGCGGCGATCCTGGATGCCACGCCGCTCTGGAAGATCATCGTCCGGGTCAAGCTGCCGATCGTCCGCCCGGCGATCGTGATGCTGGTGTTCCTCAACACGATCGGCGCGCTGCAGTTGTTCACCGAGCCGCTGGTGCTGTCGTACTACCAGACCCAGGCGGTCTCGGTGAACTACACGCCCACGCTGTACATCTACAACACGGCGATCGCCGGAGCGCAGACCAACCTCGCCGCGGCCGCCGCCGTCGTCCTCGGGTTCGTCATCGTCGCCATCTCAGCCGTCTCGCTGGTGTTCCGCCGCCGCAGGGAGGGAACCCCATGACCGCCACGACCGCGCGCCGCCCGGATGCCCCCGCCGCCCCTGCGCCTCCGGCGCGCCGCTCCGCCCGCCGCGGCCGTCGCCGGGCGGAGCGCCTGCGCGAGCGGTCGGAGATGATCCCGGTCCGGCTGTACGGGCTGCGCCGCGGCACCGTGACCCTGCTGACGGTGCTGTGCGCCCTGTTCGCCGTGTTCACCCTGATACCGATCGCATGGATCGTCATCAACTCGACGAAGACTCAGGCCAACATCTTCGAGTCGTTCGGCTTCTGGTTCGCAAGGCCGTTTGAGTTCTTCCACAACTTCTCGCTGCTGTTCCAGGACGTCGACGGGTACGGGACGTTCACCCAGTGGTTCGCGAACACCGCGCTGTACGCGCTGGCTGGCGGAGGCGGTGCCACGGTGCTGGCCGCCTTCGCCGGGTACGGCTTCGCGCGGTTCTCGTTCTTCGGGTCGAGGGCGATGTTCCTGCTGGTCATCGCGGCGCTGCTGGTCCCGATCACCGCGATCACGGTGCCGCTGTACCTGACCTACGCGCGCGTGCACCTGATCGACTCGATCTGGGGCATGATCCTGCCGAGCATGGTCAGCCCGGTCGGCGTCTACCTGATGCGCACCTACGTCCAGGTCTCGGTGCCGCGTGAGCTTCTCGACGCGGCGCGGATCGACGGCGCGGGCGAGCTGCGGATCTTCTTCAGGATCGCGCTGCCGCTCATGGTGCCCGGCCTGATGACCGTGCTGCTGCTGAGCATCGTCGCGGTGTGGAACAACTACTTCCTGCCGCTGATCATCTTCAGCCAGAACAACCTGTACCCGCTGACGGTCGGCATCGGCCTGTGGGCGCAGCGCGCCCAGAACAGCGGCAGCACGCAGATCTTCCCGCTGGTGGTCATGGGCGGGCTGGTCACGATCATCCCGCTGATCGTGCTGTTCCTCATCCTGCAGCGGTACTGGCGCAGCGGCCTGCTGCTCGGCAGCCTGGCCAGCTGAGGCCCGTCTTACGCGGGCGACCTCGCCGTCCCGCTGGACTCGCGGATGACCAGGCGGCACGGCCCGCGGTGAGTGCCGGGATCGTGCTCCCCGCCGATCGCCGCCAGCAGCGAGCGCGCTGCCTGCTGGCCAAGCTCGGTCAGGCACATGTCCACGGTGGTGAGCGGCGGGCGGCTGGTGGGAGCGAACACCTCCCAGTTGTCGAACCCGACCAGGGCGATGTCGTCGGGAATGCGGCGGCCTGCCTCCCGCAGCGCGTCGGCGACGCCCCGGGCGATCTGATCGCTGCCGCAGAAGATCGCGTCGGCATCGGGGACGGCGCGCAGCACGGCGTGCGCGGCCTGGCGTCCCCACTCCTCGCTCCACTCGCCGTAGAACACCTGCCCGGCGGCGAGCTCCAGGCCCGCCTCTTCGAGCGCCTGGCGCGCGCCCTCGGCGCGCAGCCGGGCAGCCAGGAACCGCTCCGGGCCGGTGACGTGGGCGATCCGGGTGCGCCCCCCGGTCACCAGGTGCGCCCCGGCCAGCGCCCCGCCGTGGCGGTCGTCGGGGATGAAGGAGGCGTCCGCCGGGTCCCCGGACTGCGTCATCACGTACACCACCGGGACCGGGAGCCCCGGCGCGATCGGCGGCCTGGGGTCGATGCGGCGGCCCGTCACGATGATCCCGTCGACCTTACGGGACAGCAGGGTGCGGATGTAATGCTGCTCCCGGATCGGATCGCCGCGGCCATCGCAGAGCAGCACCGACATCTGCCCCTCGCCGAGCGCGTCCTCGACGCCCAGCATCACCGGGATCGTGAACCGGCCGAAGCTGTCGGTGGTGATCAGCCCGACCGTGTAGCTGCGGCCGGTCAGCAGGCCGCGCGCCAGCGGGCTGGGCCGGAACCCAAGCTGCTCCGCGGCGGCCAGCACCCGGTCGCGGGTCTGCGCCCGCAGCTGGCCGCGGCCGTTCAGCGCCTTGGAGACAGTCCCGACCGAGACCCCGGCCAGTGCCGCGACGTCGGCGATCGTCACTCCCCGGACATCCGCCATCCGGCCCTCCTTCGCCGCGCCGACCAGGAACTCCGCTTGCCGTGACGCTCAGGATACGGCAAACGGTTTCCTCGCGTTCTGAGGCGCGCGATCGGTGGGCCCGGCGCACCGATCCGGGCCATCCGGGGCCCGCGCGGCGGAACGCCCTGGGCGGGCGCCATGACCGTGATCGACGCGAGCTTTCCTGAGCCAGGCCTGCGGCCGTGAAGGGGCTTGACGGCGCGGCTCCCCCCTCCCTACGCTGAACCGGAAAAGGTTTTCCGTACTTTCCGGCGATCCCGCGCCCAGCACGGGAGCCCCCGCGCCGGACGGGCCGTATCGCGCCCATCACGGCAGGCAGGTCCCGCGCCGGGCACAGTGAGGAAGCGTGACCGATGATCATGCGACGATCACCGATTCTGGCCGCCGTGGCCTGTGCCGTCGCGCTCGGCGCGGCGGCGTGCGGATCGGGCTCTGGCTCCGGGTCGACGTCCGGCAAGCCGAGCGCGTTCGGGGTCAACGCAACGGGCGTGGTGCACTTCTGGGCCCGCGAGGCGACCGACTCCGTGGCAAAGGCCCTGGTCAAGGAGTTCAACGCGACGCACAAGCACCTCAAGGTCGTGCTGCACCTGACCCAGCCGAACGAGGCGGTCACCGAGCTTGGCACCGCCATCCGGGCCGGCGCCGTACCGGACCTGGTCGGCCTCAACGACATCAATGTGCCGTTCTTCATGAAGCAGGGCGCGCTGATGAACCTCACCACGTACGTCAACGCGCTGCCCTTCAAGAGCTCGCTGAGCCCCGGGCACATGAAGCTGGCCACCGACAACGGCCAGTACTACGGCGTACCGTACCTGGCCGACCTGTCCGTGCTCTGGTACAACAAGACGCTGTTCCGCAAGGCAGGACTGAACCCGAACGCCCCGCCGACCAGCTACGCGCAGATCCTCGCCGACGCGAAGAAGATCAGCAAGCTCGGCCACGGCATCTACGGTTTCTCCTTCGCCGGCGACTGCCAGGGCTGCCTGGGCTTCACGATGCTGCCCTCGATCTGGGCCAGCGGCCAGCACCTGCTGCTCGGCCCGCTCGGCAGCCAGACCGCCAACGTGACCCACAATGCCCCGCTGAAGCAGATCCTCGCCGACTACCGCCAGCTCTGGGCACAGCACCTGGTGCCGGTCAATGACCAGACGCAGAACGGGCTCACCTGGGGCGCCGACTTCGAGGCCGGGAAGGTCGGCATCCTGCCGGGCGACTACGGCATCGCGGCGAAGTTCACCACGCCGGCCCAGCACGCCGAGTTCGCCGACGCGCCGCTGCCGTCGGTCGGCGGCGGCAACTACGCCACCTTCGACGGCGGCGACGACTTCGTGATCCCGAAGGGCGCCAGCAACCCGTCCGGGGCCTGGGAGTTCGTCAAGTGGGTGCTGCAGACCCAGCAGCAGCAGCAGTACCCGTCGCTGGGAATGACGCCGGTGCGCACCGACATCCTCGGGCCGGCATTCGACGCGAAGAACCCCTACGACGCCGTCGCGCTCAAGGCGCTGGCCCGCGGCTCGGTCGAGTACACGCTGGCTTACAACGCGGTGTTCAACGTGCCGGGCTCGCCGTGGTTCAAGATGTTCTCCGAGGCGGTCTACAACGGGAATCTCTCCGCAGCCATCCAGGAGGGCCAGTCTGGCATCCAGAGCGCGCTGGCATCCGTGAAGTGACGGCCGAGACTGCGCGGGCGCGGACCGCCGTGCCACGCCGCGCCCGCGCCGGCCGTCTTCTCCGGTGGTCGCGTCCCGGCCGCCCGTCGCGCCGGCCCGGGGGTCCCGGCCGGCGCGACGGGCGGACCGGCATGATCCTGGTGACGCCCGCGGTCGCGGTGGTGAGCGTGTTCACGCTGTTCCCGCTGGCGTTCGGGGTCTACATCTCGTTCACGAACTGGCCGCTCGTCGGCGGCTACCAGTTCACCGGGCTGGCCAACTACGTCAGCCTGATCCATGACTCGGCATTCCTCGCCTCGATCCTGTTCACGCTCGAGTACACCGCGATCGTGACGCTGCCGATCCTGATCGTCGGCTACGCGCTCGCGGTACTGGTGCGGTCGAACCGCCCGGGCGCCGCCGTGTTCCGCACGCTCGCGTTCATCCCGTTCATCGTCGGCCTGGTCACCGAGAGCTACATGGCCGTGGTGGAACTGCAGCCCACATCCGGCACGGTCAACCTGGTGCTGGCGAAGATCGGCATCGTGAAGAGCACGACTGCCTGGCTGGTGCACACCGGGCTGGCCATCACGGCGGTCTGCGTGCTGGTCGTCTGGTTCGCCTCCGGCCTCACGATGATGCTGCTCATGGCCGGGATGCAGGCGATCCCGGCGGAGCTCTACGAGTCGGCCAGGGTGGACGGCGCCTCCTGGTGGGCCGCCGAGCGGCGGATAACCCTGCCGCTGCTGCGCCGGTCGATCGCGCTGAGCCTGATCATCTCGGTGATCGGCTCGTTCCTGGCGTTCAACCAGTTCTACATCATGACCCAGGGCGGGCCGGGAACCAGCACGACCTCGGTGGTGATGTCGATCGTCAACACCGGGTTCAGCGACTTCAACATCGGCCTGGCCAGCGCGATGTCGGTGGCGCTGGTCATCGTGGTCGGCCTGATCACCTTCGGCCAGTACTGGTTCCTGCAGCGGGAGGAGCGGTGACGCGGGCCACGGCGGGGGCCGCCGGGCCGGCGGCCCGGGCGTCAGCGCCCGCCGCGCGGCCTGTCCGGCGCCGCGAGCCTGACTCCGGCGCTGCCGGCGCCCGGGGCGAGCGGGGCCGGCCGGCCCGGCGTCCCGGCGCGCACCGCTCCAGGGGCGCGCTCATCGCCTACCTGGTCGGCGGCAGCCTGGTCAGCGCGGTGTTCGTGGTACCGCTGGCCTGGGAGGTGGTGCGCTCGTTCCAGCCCGAGTCCGTCGTCACCAGCGCCCCGTCCGCGGGCGCGTTCAGCCACCTGACGCTCGCCAACTACCAGGCGCTCCTCTCCGGCCAGGACGACATCATCCGCAACGTGGTCAACAGCCTCATCGTCGCGGCCGGCACCGCCGTCCTCACGGCCGCCGTCGCGACCCTGGCCGGGTACGGCCTGGCCTGCTTCGCGTTCCGCGGCGCCGGAGTCGTGTTCGGCCTGGTGCTGCTCGCGTTCATGGTGCCGTTCCAGGCCATCCTGGTGCCGCTGTTCGTGGAGATGCATGACCTGCGCCTGCTCAACAGCCTGGCCGGGCTTGCCCTCTTCTACACCGCGTTCAACCTGCCATTCGGCGTCTACGTGATGCGCAACAGCTTCCTCCAGGTGCCCCGCGACATTACCGATGCCGCCCGGGTTGACGGGGCATCCCCGATGTCCGCGCTGGTCTCGGTGCTCCGGCCGCTGATCCTCCCGGGCGTGGCGACGACCGCGCTCTATGCGTTCCTGTTCGCCTGGACCGAGTTCCTGGCCGCGCTCACGTTCCTGACCAACGACAGCCTGTTCACGCTGCCGGTTGCCCTGATCAACGTCGAGGCCGGGACATACGGCCGGATCAACTACGGGCTGCTGCTGTCCGGATCGGTGATCGCGATGATCCCGTGCGTTGTCGTATACGTCGCGCTGCAGCGCTACTACGTGCGCGGGCTGATCTCCGGGGCGCTGAAGGGCTGAGGCACACCACGCAGGTACAACCGCAGAAGGCACCGGGTGAGCGGAGAGGCTGAGGTGAGGGCATGACGATGACCGGGCCGGTGGTTCCCGGGGAAGGCGCGCGGGCCGCGCTCCGGCCGCTCGACGGCGGCATGCGGATCAGCGGCGGTTTCTGGGGAGCGCTGCAGCAGCTCAACCGCTCGGTGACGATCCCACACGGGATCGGCATGCTGGAGGACAGCGGCAGCCTGCGCAACCTGCGGATCGCCGCGGGCCAGTGCACGGGCGAGTACGCGCTGCCGCTGTTCCGCGACTCCGACGTCTACAAGGTGGCGGAGGCGATCGCCTGGGAACGGTGGCGCGGCCCGGAGCCGGCCTTCGAGCGGTTCCTGGCGGAGACCGTCGCGCTGCTGCGGGCCGCGCAGCGCGACGACGGCTACCTGAACTCGCACACCGAGGTGGTGCTGCAGGGGCGGCGGTTCGGCGACCCGGCGATGGGCCATGAGCTGTACTGCGCCGGGCACCTGCTGCAGGCCGCGGTCGCCGACCTTCGCTCCGGCGGGAGCCCTGCCGGGCAGGATGGGGCCGGCCAGCCAGCCCTGGCCCAGGTCGCCGGCCGGTATGCCGACCTAATCGAGACGCAGCTCGACGGCGAGCTGGCCGGCTTCGTGCCCGGGCACCCGGAGATCGAGATGGCGCTGGTCGAGTTCGGCCGCGTGACCGGCCGGCCCGGGCTCGTCAAGGCGGCTGCCCAGCTGATCGGCCGCCGGGGCTCAGGGAGCCTGCGGTGGCAATCGTTCAGTCCCGTGTATTTCAGCGATGACATCCCGTTCGAGCAAGCTGACCGGATCCGCGGGCACGCGGTGCGGGCGCTCTACCTGCTCGCGGGCGCGGCTGACGTGTACGCGGAGACCGGCGCGCCCGGGCTGCTGCGGGCGTCCCTGGCGCAGTGGGATGACATGATCGCGGCCAAGACCTACCTGACCGGCGGCGTCGGGTCGCGGCACAAGGACGAGTCCTTCGGGGAGGCCTTCGAGCTGCCGCCGGACCGGGCCTACTGCGAGACCTGCGCCGCGATCGGGTCGGTGATGTGGAACTGGCGGCTGCTGATGATCACCGGCGAGGCCCGGTTCGCCGACCTGATCGAGCGGACGCTGCTGAACGCGGTGCTGCCGGGGCTCGGCCGCGACGGGCGCAGCTTCTTCTACGTGAACCCGCTGCATGCCCGGGCCGTCACCGGCCGGCAGCCGTGGTATCGCTGCGCCTGCTGCCCGCCGAACATCATGCGCCTGCTGGCCAGCCTCGACCACTACGTCGCGACCGCGACCCCCGACGGGGTGCAGGTGCACCAGTTCGCATCCGGCCGGCTGCGCGCGGACCTGCCGTCAGCCGGGACGCTGGCCGCGGAGCTGGAGACCGGCCTGCCCGCGGAGGGCTGGCTGCGGGTGCTGGTCACCGAGGCGCCCGAGGGGCCGGCCGGGCTCGCGCTGCGCATGCCATCCTGGGCCAGCGATGTCATGATCATACTGAACGGGCGCCGCTGCCAGCTCGATCCGCACGGCGACGGCTACCTGCGGCTGACCCGTAACTGGTCGGCAGGCGATGAGCTGACCGCGGAGTTCGCGATGCCGGTGCGCGCGGTGCGGGCCGATCCGCGGCTGGACGCCGTGCGCGGCTGCGTGGCGTTCGAGCGCGGCCCGCTCGTCTACTGCGTGGAGAGCCCGGACCTGCCCGGGCATGCGCGGCTCGATGACCTTGCGATCACGCCGGACGGGGCCGGCCAGGCGGGCCGCGCTGCGCGGCTGGCGGCCGCCGACATCGCCGGGCACCGCGTCACCGCGCTGACGCTGCCCGGCGTGCTCCGCCCGGAGCCGGACGGGCGCTCCGGCGGGGCATGGCCCTATCGCCCGGCGCGCCCGGACGGCCACCCGGAGGGCCACCCGGACGGCCAGGCCAGGGCGCTTGAGCTGCGCGCGATTCCCTACTACGCGTGGGCGAACCGCGGCCCGGCGCAGATGCGGGTCTGGCTCCCGGATGACAGCAGGCGATGACGCTGAGGGCGGTCCGGCCGCGAGGCCGGCCGGCCGCGCCGCCGGTCAGGCGCTTCGGGTCACGCGCCGCCGGTCAGGCGCTGCGCTGGCGCGCCTCCAGCGCCTTGCGGTACTCGGCGACGACGAGGTTGGTGAGCTCCCCGACGGAGGTCTCCTCCTTGCGCTTGTCCAGCGTGATCACGCCCTGCTGGAGCAGGTTCACCCGGTCGCAGACCTCTAGCACCTGGCCGTAGTTGTGGGCGATGATGATCACTGAAACGTCGCCGCGGCGCTTGATGTCGCGGACGAGGTCCAGGATCATCGCGCCTTCCTTGACGCCCATCGCCGCCAGCGGCTCGTCCAGCAGCAGGATCTTCGCGTCGGAGTAAACGGACCTGGCGACGGCGATCGACTGCCGCTGGCCCCCGGACAGGCTCGCGACGTCGGCGTCCACCGAGGGGATATGCACGCCCATCCGCTCCAGGTACTCCCTGGCCTGCTTGCGCATCGCGCGATTGGACAGCAGCCGGAGCCTGGTCCTCTCGCGGTTGAGGAACATGTTGTGGTACACGCTGAGCTGGTTGATCAGAGCCAGGTCCTGGTAGACCGCGTCGATGCCGAGCGACCGGGCATGGTCGACGGACTTGAACGCGACCTCCTGGCCGTGCAGCAGGATCCGCCCGGACGTGGGCTGCTGGAACCCGCAGAGGATCTTCAGCAGCGTGGACTTGCCCGCGCCGTTGTCGCCGATCAGGCCGAGCACCTCGCCCCTGGCGAGGTGCATGTTCACGTCCACCAGTGCGGTCACGGCGCCGAAGCGCTTGGAGATGTGCTCGACCCTGAGCACGTCGGGCACACCGCCGTCAGGCATGTCCGCGCTCATCAGCGCACCTTCCCCTCGCCGCGCAGCCGGGCGAACTGCACGCTCAGCACCATCGCCAGCAGGATCGCCGCCCCGTAGAAGATCGTCAGCGGATAGGCGCTGACGCCGATCACCGCGAAGCCGTCCTCCAGGATCGCGAGCACGTACGCGCCGAGGAAGGCCCCGATCATCGTCCCGGAGCCGCCGAGCATCGCGGTCCCGCCGATGACGGCAGCGGCGACGGCGTAGAACATGATCTGGAACCCGGCGCTGCCGGAGAAGGTATCGGCGATCGACGACTGGAACGCGTTCTGCAGTCCGACGAACGCGCCGAAGATGCCAGCGATCATGAAATTGCCGTACTTGATCCTGGCCACGTTGACCCCGGCCTCGGCCGCGCCGAGCGCGTTGCCGCCGACCGCTATCGTGTGCAGCCCCCAGCGGGTGCGCCGCAGCAGGATGTGGCAGGCGACGGTGAGGATGACCGCCCAGACGATGTCCGCCCAGGCGTACTGGCCGATCCAGTGCCCTATCCCGAGGACCTGGGGCGGGATCGTGGCCTGCTCGCCGTTGTTCGTCGTCAGGATCACCCCGGCCAGGATGAACCCGGTGCCCAGCGTGGTGATGAAGGACGGCAGGCCGAGCGTGACCGTGAAGAACGCGTTCACCCAGCCGACGACCAGGCCGAAGACCAGGCACAGGATGATCGCCAGGATGCCCGGCACGCTGTAGTCGGTGATCAGGAAGTACATCAGGAACGGGGCGAACGCGTAGGTCCAGCCGACCGAGAGGTCGATCTCGCCGCAGATCAGCAGCAGCACCTCGGCGAGGGCGATGATGATGATCGGGCCCCAGTACTGGGTGAGGTTGATCAGGTCGGTCTTGGTCCAGAAGGTGGACCGGCCGATGGAGTTGATGAACCCGAAGTAGATGGTCAGCAGCACGGCCACGACGAAGATCGTTGCCTCGCGCTGGCGCAGCACGAAGATCCCCGCCTCGCGCAGCCGGCCCAGGCCGCCGTTCCCGCGGACCCCGCCGCCGGGTGGCCTACCTGCGGCGATGTCAGCGCGCTGCGCGGTCTCGCTCACCTCGGGCTCCTCCCTGTCTGCGCTGGCACCGGCGTCTGCGCTGGAACGGGCGTCCGCGCTGGCACCGGCCGATGCCCGAACAGCGCGCCGGAGCGCGGTACCGGCCTGCTCTCACAGGTCCAGTATCCGGCCCCGGCGCGCGTTCTCCGATCCGGGCTCTGCTCCTGACTCGGTGCCGTCCGCGGCGCGCTGGCCGGGCCGCCGCGTCGCGTCGCCGCTCAGGTGCTGGTCGTGGCGATCGGGTTCTGGATCGGGCCGGTCCGCGGGACCAGCGTGGGCTTGCTCGCCCCCGTCGACCCCTCGTAGGTGGTCTTGTACTTCAGGTACGGGCCGACGTTCGACTTGGTGACGAAGGTCAGCCCGGTGTCGGTGTCCGGCGGCAGCACCAGCCCGCCGGTCAGGTTGAACAGGTACAGGTACAGCACCGGCAGGAAGCCCTGCAGGTACGGATCCTGGTTGATGGTGAAGTCAAGCTGACCGCTGTTGATCGCGGTGAGCGTGCCCGGGGTGAGGTCGAACCCGCCCGCCGGGATCTTGCCGGCGAGCCCGACGCTGGCCAGGGCTGGCCCGAGCAGCTCAGTCGACCCGGCATCCACCGCGCACGCCGCGACGATGCTCTTGTGACCGGTCAGGTAGGCCTTCTCCGCCGTGGTCTCCTGTGACGTCAGCGCGCCAGTCGCCTGCTGGTGCACGGTGAACCCGAGCGGGGTCAGCACCGACGCGGCGCCGTCCGACCTCGGCTGGATGTTGGCCGTGCCAGGGGTCGCGATGAAGATCACGACGGTGCCCTTGCTCTTGGCCAGCGACGCGATCCGGGTGCCAAGCTGCTGGCCGGACAGGTACAGCGCCTGGCCGACATAGCAGAGCCGGTTGGTGCCCGGGTAGGCCTTGCCCTTGATGATCGGCCCGTCGGCGTTGTAGCTGACAACCGGGATCCCGGCGCTCATCGCCTGCGAGACAGGAGTCCGGAACGTCGTGTCGGATGGCGAGGAGTTGATCACGGTGGTCGCGATCCCGGCCGCCTTGGCCGCGATCGCGGTCTTCATGTAGGACACCATCTCGGTCGGGTTCGATGTCGCCGACCCGCCCCACTTGGGCTTGGGTATCCCGAGCAGCGCGGCGGCGTCGGACAGCCCGAATATCGTCGGCACGAAGAACGGGTTCGTCGTCACGTGGTTGACGAACCAGAACTGCCAGGCCGGGGTCTTCGGGAAGTTCCCGACGGCGCCCTTGGCGGCGCTGCTGGCGCTGCTGGGCGACGAGCCGCAGGCAGCCAGCAGGGCCGACGCCGCTGCCGTCGCACTGACCAGGCCGGTGCCGGCCAGCAGCCTGCGGCGGGTCGGGCCGTCCTTCATGTTCAGTGTCTGTATCGCCTCATCGACCTTGGGGTCGACCTTGCCCATCACGGACCTCCAGTGCTTGCTCGCCAGGGCAGGGACGCTGCCCCATGTCGTGCTGGACTGACTGCGCATCCGCGGCGGCACGGCATGCCCTCCCGCGCGCGTTCTCCGCCGCATTCCGCTCTGCCGTGGCCTCGTGAGGCCGACGATGTTAGCGCTAACATGCCCACATGTTCTCTAGCCTGTGACGCCTAAAGCTAGAGCAGCACGCGATCACAGTCAATGGACCGCACGGCAGTCGATGCTGAGCCGTTACTCGGCGCCGACCGGCGGTCACGCCATGACGCGTTAAGGCCAGCCCGCCCCGGCGAGGCCCGCAGGCGCCCGGCCAGCCCGCCCCGGCGAGGCCCGCAGGCGCCCGGCCAGCCCGCCCCGGCGAGGCCCGCAGGCGCCCGGCCAGCCCGCCCCGGCGAGGCCAGCAGGTGCCCGGCAGGGCCCGGGCAGCCCGGTCAGCGGACGCCGTACAGGTACTCCAGGGCGATCTGGTCGAGTCGCTCGAAGGCCATGCCGCGGGCGGCCAGGGCGTCGGCGTCCACCTCGAAGTCGTGCAGGTCCCGCCAGCTCTCGCCGGTCCCGAGGGTGGGCAGCGACAGGTCCGGCACCCGGGCGGCTGCCAGCGCCGCGGCGACCTCAGGATCGGCGCGGAACGCGGTCACCTTCTCCCGCAGGATCAGGTAGTTGCGCATGCAGGCCGCCGCGGACGCCCAGACCCCGTCGTCGTCCTCGGTCCTGGGCGGCTTGAAGTCGAAGTGCACGGGGCCGCCGTAGCCTCCCGAGACCAGCGCATCCACCACCCAGAAGGCGCCCCGCGCGTTCCCGGCCCCGAACCGCAGGTCCTGGTCGTAGCGCGGACCGTGCTGCCCGTTGAGGTCGATGTGGAACAGCTTGCCGTGCCAGAGCGCCTGGGTGATCGCGTGCGCGTAGTTGAGCCCGGACATCTCCTCGTGCCCGACCTCCGGGTTGAGGCCGACAAGCTCCGGATGCTCTAGCTCGGTGATGAACGCGAGCGCGTGGCCGGCCGTGGGCAGCAGGATGTCCCCGCGCGGCTCGTTCGGCTTGGGCTCGATCGCGAACCTGATCTCGTAGCCCTGCTCCAGCACATAGCCGCAGAGGATGTCGAACGCCTCCTTGAGCCGGTCCAGCGCCGCGCGGATGTCCTTGGCCGCGCCCGACTCGGCGCCGTCCCGCCCGCCCCAGCAGACATAGGTCCGCGCGCCAAGCTCTGCTGCGAGGTCGAGGTTGCGCATGACCTTGCCGATCGCGAACCTGCGCACGTCGCGGTCGTTGGCGGTGAAGCCGCCGTCCCGGAACACCGGGTGGCTGAACAGATTGGTGGTGGCCGTGGTCACGACCAGCCCGGTTTCCTCCAGGGCCTTCCTGAACGCGCCGATCAGCCGGTCGCGCTCGGCGCGGCCGGCGCCGAAGGGATAGACGTCGTTGTCATGAAAGTTCACTCCATAAGCGCCGATCTCGGCCAGCTTCCTGACCGCTCGGTCGGCGGGCATGGGCGGCCGGACCGCGCTGCCGAACACGTCCACTCCCTGCCAGCCGACTGTCCAGATGCCGAACGAGAACCGGTCGGCGGGCGTCGGCTGGTAAGGGTCACTGCTCCCGGGCTGGGTCATCGCCGCCTCCTCCGTTCCGGCCGCGGACCGGTCCATTCCGCCGCCGGACTGCTCCGGCTCCGGCCACCGGATAATGATCTCATCGTGCTCACACCTCACCCCGCTCCCCGCGGCAGTCAGTCACCTGGGACGGGGCCATGGTTCCCGCCACGTCACCGTACGGCACGTGATCGTCTCCCGGAGCCTGGCCAGTGCGGCAGCCGCATCGGGGTGCCGTTCTCTCGAGCGTCTCGATCGCTGGAGGATATAGGCCACGAGATCGGCCATCTGAACTCCCGGGCTCGCGGAAGACTGTACGAAATGCAACGAGTCGATAACCGTCCTCAGCCGCGTCCCGGGCACCTCGCCGGTCCCCCACTGCTGCATGTCTGCCACCATCCTGATGGCCCGCAGCTGCTGCTCCTTTGCCTCATCTGCAACCACGATCTTTCTGCCTGGCCACCATAGCTGGTCTATTTTCTCGAGAAGAAACTGCAGGGCAAGGAGATATGCGTTCCCATCCATCATTCCGTCGTACCGAGCATGCAGTTCGCCCTTGTCGATAGTCGAGTGAGCTACGCTCAGCCGAAGTTCCCCGAGCAGGCCGATCGCTGCCTCATATGCAGCGATTCGCTCGGCCGGACCCTTACCGGACCACCAGCGCAGGCCTCCCCAGAGCTCATAGCCATGAAACTCGAAATCGGCAGGCAGATATCCAAGGTGCCCAACGGCAACGCGCTGGAGGGCACCGCTGAGCGGCTGGACCTTATCTTCGTCAACCAGAACGGCAACAAGCGTAAGGTAGGGGTCATCCGGCGCCTTCCCCCTGCGTGCTGAACCGGTTTCGTCAATGTAGGCGAATTCGGCCATGACTGGCTACCTCGACACTGCATGCAGTTTTGGCGGCAGGATCTGCTCTCAGCTCTAAAAGAATCCAATAACAAATGGTGAACGCTAGCAAGAGCCGAGGGCCGGGCAGTGATTACCGCCGAGGCCCACGCCATGCACTGGCCCAGATGTCCCCGGCGTTTGGCCCCTGACGGGCTGGAGTCACCAGGATGTGGTCTGCTCGCGCAGCGCCCGGTGCCGGCCGCGGATCTCCGGATGCGGATCCGCGTCGTACTCGGCGGACGGCCGGGCGGGCCAGTCCGGCGGGGCGCTGGTCCCGGCGAGCGCCCACGCGGCCTGCCGGGCGGCGCCCAGCGCGACGTACTCCTCCGGTTCAGGCACGCGCACTGGCATGCCGAAGATGCCAGGTGCCAGCCGGCGCACGGCCTCGGCACGGGCCGCGCCGCCGATCAGCAGCACCCGGTCGGCGCGGGCGCCCTGATCGGCCAGCAGCGCGGCGGCTTCCGCCAGCGAGGCCAGCACGGCCTCGACGGCGGCCCGCGCCAGGTTCTCCGGGGTGGCATTGGATGTGGTGATCCCGCTCAGCACGCCGGTCGCCTCCGGCCGGTCCGGGGTCCGCTCGCCGTCCAGGTAGGGCAGCAGCGTGAGGCCGCCGGCTCCCGGTCCCGAGCGGAGCGCCAGTTCCGAGAGCCCGGCTGGACCGGTGCCGAGGAGCCGTGCCGTGGCGTCCAGCACCCGGGCCGCGTTGACGGTGCAGACCAGCGGCAGGAACCGCCCGGTGGCGTCGGCAAAGCCCGCCACCGCGCCCGTGACATCGGCGGCAGGCGCGTCGCTGACCGCGAACGCAGTGCCCGAGGTGCCGATGGAGACCACGACGTCGCCGGGCCGCGCGCCGAGGCCGAGCGCCGCGCCCATGTTGTCGCCGGTGCCCGCGGCCACTGCCGCCCGCCATGAGGTCTCGCCGGTCACCTCGGCCGGCGCGGCCACCCGTGGCAGCCTCACCTGGTGGCCGAGAGCGCCGGCTGCCAGGTCGGGCAGCCACCGGCTTTCCGCCACCGCGAAGTACCCGGTTCCCGAGGCGTCGCCGCGGTCGGTCACGGGGTCATCGGATCCACCGCGCAGCCGCCAGGACAGCCAGTCGTGCGGCAGCACCACCCTGGTGACCCGGGCCGCGCTGGCCGGCTCATGCTCGGCAAGCCAGCGCAGCTTGGTCACCGTGAAGGAGGGAGTGGGCACGCTGCCCGTCTCGGCGGCCCACCACCCCGGCCCGCCGCGCTCGGCGATCAGGTCCCGGGCCTGCGCCGCGGACCGCAGGTCGTTCCACAGCAGCGCCGGCCTGATCACCTTCCCGGTCTCGTCCAGCACCACCATGCCGTGCTGCTGCGCCGCGACGCCGACCGCCGCGGCCCGCCGCAGCAGCCCGCGGCCGGCCCGCCGCAGCGCTTCCCACCAGTGCGCGGGGTCACACTCGGTGCCGTCCGGGTGCGGGGCGCTCCCCCGGCCGACCACCGTCCCGTCGGCGGCGTCGCACAGCACCACCTTCGTGGACTGCGTGGAACTGTCGATCCCCGCGACGAGCATCGGCCCAGGGCCCGCGGCTCAGGGCTTGCGGCCGAGGCCGGCGTAACCGGGGATCTGCTCGCCGTCATCCGGCGCAGCCGAGCCAGGCTGCCAGCGGTGCACCTGGACCAGGCCGGGCTCGATCAGCTCCACGCCGTCAAAGAACCGGGCAACCTCCGGGAAAGTGCGCAGCGTCGTCGTCCCGGCGGAGCGAGCGTTGACCCGGCGGGCCGCCTCGGCTATCTGATCGGTCAGGATGTCGCTGGCCGGGTGGAACACCGCCAGATAGCTGCCCGGCGCCAGCGCCCCGACCAGGCGCCTCACGATCGCGTGCGGGTGGTCCGCATCGGGAATGAGCTGCAGGATGCCGATCAGCAGCAGGGCCGCGGGCCGGCTGAAGTCCAGCAGCTTGGCGGCACTGTCCAGGATCTGATCGGGGTCGCGCAGGTCGGCGTCCAGGTACGCGGTGGCGCCCTCCGGCGTGCTGGTCAGCAGGGCGCGGGCATGCACCAGCACGATCGGGTCATTGTCGACGTACACGACCCGGGCATCCGGCGCCGTCGCCTGAGCGACCTCGTGGGTGTTGTTCGCGGTCGGGATGCCGGTACCGATATCGAGGAACTGGCGTATCCCGGCCTCGCCAGCGAGGTAGCGCACGGCCCGGACAAGGAACTCACGCTGCGCCCGGACGCCGCGCCGCAGCCCGGGGTAGGCGGCGAGGGCCTGCTCGGCAACCTCGCGGTCCACCGCGTAGTTGTCCTTGCCGCCAAGCCAGTAGTCATAGACCCGGGCCTGGTGGGCGACGCTGGTGTCGATCCTGACCTCGGCACCCGGCTCGCCAGCCCAGTCCGGTGGCCAGTCGTCCATTACGGCGCGATCCCGTCAGATTGGTCGTCCATTGCAGCCAGATCCCCCTTGGGGGCGGTGATGGCGCCACTCAGGTTACAAGGCTCCTGCCCCCTGCGATAGCGCCTCCCCGCCATGGGCCACCGGCCCTGCCGCCGTGCGGGCGTGAGCCCGCCTCCGCAGGCTCAGGTCCCTTCGCCAGCCACCCCGGGATTCACCCCAGGGACCTCCGGCTGCGAGGATGGGCCCTGGACGGCGCAAGAAGGGGGTGCCCGTCATGAGCACAGCGGCCGGGGCGCAGCAAGGGTCGGGGCTGCTCACCCGGATCCGGCGCCAGCCTGCCGCCGACGGCAGGGCGGACCGCGAACACGACCGGCTGCCGCCCGAGGCCACGGTGACATTCGGCGCCGCGCGAGATGCCTCCGGCATCGACGACGTCTTCGCCGCCCTCGACGGCGACCTGATCGGCCTGCTCCCGGTCAAGGAGCGGATCCACCAGATCGGCTCGCTGCTGCTCGTGGATCAGGCCCGGCGGCGGTTCGGCCTTGAGGCACCCCGGCCGAACCTGCACATGTGCTTCACCGGCGCCCCGGGCACCGGGAAGACCACGGTGGCCCTGCGGATGGCCGAGCTGCTGCACCGGCTGGGATACCTGGAGAAGGGGCACCTGGTCCACGCGATGCGCAACGACCTGGTGGGCGAGTACATCGGGCAGACCGCGCCGAAGACCAAGCGCGTGCTGGACCGCGCGATGGGCGGCGTGCTGTTCATCGACGAGGCCTATTACCTCTACCGCTCGGCCGACTCCCGCGACTACGGCCACGAGGCGATCGACATCCTGCTCCAGGTGATGGAGCGGGACAGGGACAAGCTCGTCGTCATCCTGGCGGGTTACAAGGACCGGATGGACCTGTTCTTCGGCTCGAACCCGGGCATGAGCTCGCGGATCGCCCACCATATCGAGTTCGCCGACTACGACCTGGACGAGCTGCTGGCAATCGGCAGGGCGATGCTGCAGCGCTCCTCCTACTACATGTCGGCCGACGCCGAGGCCGCCTTCCGCGATTACCTCATCCGCCGGATGGGCCTGCCGCGCTTCGCCAATGCCCGCAGTGTCCGCAACGAGCTTGAGCGCGCCCGGCTCCGGCACGCTCACCGGCTCGCGGCGAGCCCGCATCGCGGCTGGGGCCGCGATGATCTCATGCGGCTGGAGGCCGCGGACATCCTCTCCAGCCCGGTGTTCGCAGCGGCAGCCATGCCGGGCTGACTCGCCAGGACTGACAGGCCGGGCTCACCGGCCGGGGCAGGGCCGCCGGGGTTCCTCGCTGCGCAGGCCGGCCAGCCGCCTTGCGGCGGTCAGCCGGCCCCGCCCTGCAGGATCCCGGCCAGCGTGGACAGGTTGATGTTCCCGCCGGACACGACGCACACCACCCGGCTGGGCCGCCTGGTCGTGCCGGTCCCGGCACGGCCGGCCAGCGCCGCGGCCGGGGCGAGCGCGCCCGCGCCCTCGGCGATCACCCGCGCCCGCTCGGCCAGCGTGCGCACCGCGGCCGCGGCGTCGGCGATCGGGATCGCCAGCGCCTCGTCCACCAGCGGGGCGACGATCGGCCACATCGTGTCCAGCACCCGCCGGCTGCCCGCGCCGTCCACGAACGAGGCCTGGTAGGCCACGTCGGCCGGCCCGCCGGCGGCCTTTGCCGCGGCGAGCGCCGCGCCCGTCTCGGGCTCTGCGGTGATGATCCTGGTGCCCGGCGACATGGCCCTGACGACGCTGGCAATGCCGGCGGTGAGCCCGCCGCCGCCGTACGGGATCACGACAGCGTCCGGGTCGGGCAGGTCCTCCAGGATCTCCAGGCCGATCGTGCCGTTGCCGGCCATCACCAGCGGATCGCTGACCGGGTGAATGAACAGCCCGCTGGCCCCGTCGACCCGGGAGGTGACGATCGCGTTCCACCAGTCGTCGTATGGCAGCCTGAGGATCGAGCCGCCGAGCCGCCTGATCGCCGCGAGCTTCGCCTCAGGGGCGTGCTCGGGCACCGCGATCGTGGCCGGGAGGCCGAGCGCCCTGGCCATCCACGCCACGCCCTGGGCCATGTTCCCGGCGCTGGCCGTCACCAGGCCAGCGGCGCGGTCGGCAGCGCTCGCGCTCAGGATCGCGCTGGCGGCGCCGCGGATCTTGAATGAGCCGATCGGCTGCAAGGTCTCGAGCTTGAGGTAGATCTCGGCAGCAGCCTCCTCGGCGTGCAGCCTGATCAGCGGCGTGCGGACGGCGACGTCCCTGATCCGCTCGCGGGCTGCCTGCACCGCGGCGAGCTCGATCACGACCGTGCCTCCGTTCTGCCAGGAGATCCGGCCCGTGCCGGGAGCGAGCCTGTCAGCGCCTGCTCGACCTCCCGGCGCTCCGCCGGCGTCATCGGGTGCGCCAGCGCCTCCGCGACCGGCGCCAGGTGCCCGGGCCGCGCCGGGCCGATGACGACCTGGCTGACCCGCTCGTCGGCGAGCAGCCAGGCCAGCGCCAGCCCGGCCAGCGAGGTCCCGCGCCCGCGGGCGATGACCCGGAGCCGGTCCAGGGCGTCGAAGGCCGGGGCGCTGACGAGGTGACGGTAGGGCTCCGGGCGCTGGGTCATCCGCGAGCCGGGCGGGAACGGGGCGCCGCGCCGGTACTTCCCGGTGAGCCAGCCGCCCGCGAGCGGGCTGTAGGCCAGGTAGGCGAGGCCGTGCCGGGCGCACAGCGGGAGCACGCCGGCCTCGTCGTCGCGGGCCAGCAGGGAGTATCCGTTCTGGACCGCCTGCGGGCTCCCGGCCGCGAGCGCCGCCTCAAGCTGGCCGGCGCTGACGTTGCTCAGGCCGCAGGCGCCGGCCAGCCCGTCCGACCGGGCCTGGGCGAGCGCGCCGAGCCAGTCCGCCAGCGGGACGGCGGAGTCGAACTCGTGCGCCAGGTAGAGGTCGACCCGGTGCACGCCGAGCCGGTCCAGGCTGGAGCGAAGCTGACGGGCGATCCGCTCGGGTGCCAGCCCGCTGTCCGCTCCGGCGGCCATCGGGTTGAACGTCTTGGTGGTCAGCCGGGGCCGCACCCCGCGGGAGGCGATCCAGCGGCCGATCGCCCGCTCGCTGCGCCCGCCGCCGTAGGCGTCCGCGGTATCGAACCAGGTGATGCCGGCCTCCCAGGCCGCGTCCATCAGGGCCAGCGCCTGGTCATCGGTCAGCCCCTGGCCGAAGAGCTCCGGGGCCGAGCCGATCCCGCCGAAGTTCCCGCATCCGAGCGCGATGACCGGCAGGCCCAGCGGCTCACCTGGCCGGCGCGGGGCGTCCGGTGTCACCGGCAGGCCGGGCCCGGTATCGTCATGCGTGCCATTTCATCAGAGGAGCGGGGGGCTATGAAACTCAGTGCGCGTAACAAGGTCCCGGCCCGGATAACCCGGATCTCGCATGGCGAGGCGATCGCGAACGTCGAGCTCGACGCGGGCGGGGTCCGCCTGGTTGCGTCGATCACCGTGGAAGCCGTCCGCGAGCTGGAACTGCGCGAGGGGGCTGAGGTCACGGCGATCATCAAGGCCTCGGATGTGATCATCGGCACCGAAGGCTGACCGCCCGGCGCGTAGGGTTCAGGTGTGATCGATCTGCCGCGACGGGTCCGCCGCGTTCTGCGTGAGGACCTGGACCAGGGCCAGCGCTCGGCGCTGGCGAGCTGGCTCGCCTTCACCGCGACGTTCGCCGCTGTCCGGGGCATCACCTGGAGCATCCGGGCCGGCCGCGGCCCGTTCCGCAATCTCAGCGTGGGCGGCGAGCACCTGCATCACTACATGTGGGGCATCGGCCTGCTGGCCGGGGTCGGCGCGGTCGCCGTGCACGGCAGCGAGGAGCAGCGGTCCCACCCGGCCGTGGCGATCAGCTACGGCACCGGCCTGGCGCTGATCGTGGACGAGTTCGCGCTGCTGCTCGACCTGAAGGACGTGTACTGGGCGCGGCAGGGGCGGATCTCGGTTGACCTCGGCATCGGCGGCATTGCGGTTGCCGGATCGTACTTCGCGTCCGTGCCGGTGTTCCGGGCGCTGCGCCGCGACCTGCGCCGCGACCGCTAGGCGAGGACCCGGGCGGCAGAGGAGCCGTCGGGGAGCCGGCGTACCTCCAGGCGCTCGGGGATCCGGTCCTTCAGGTCGGCGAGGTGCGAGACGATGCCGACCACCCGGCCCCGGTCGCGCAGGTCGTCGATGACCGCCATGACCTGGTCCAGCGTCTCCGCATCCAGTGAGCCGAAGCCCTCGTCGATGAACAGGGTGTCCAGGTCCACCCCGCCGGCCTCGGCCCTGACCACGTCGGCCAGCCCGAGGGCCAGCGCCAGCGAGGTATAGAACGTCTCGCCGCCCGACAGCGACTTCGGGCTGCGCTCCTCGCCGGTGTGCCGGTCGATGACCGAGAGGGTCAGCCCGGCCCGCGCGCGGCGGTTCTCGCCCTCATCGCTGCGCCGCAGCTCGTATCGCCCCGACGACATGGCCGACAGCCGGACGTTCGCAGCCGCCACCACCTGGCCGAACCAGCGCCGGAGCACGTAGGTGGTGAGCGCGATCCGGCGCTGCCCGTCCATTCCCTTGGCCAGGCCGGCCAGCCGGATCACCGGCTCGGCCTGCTCGGCCAGCATGTCATGGGCGGCCTCGGCGTCGGCGATCTCGGTTATCCGCAGGCTGAACCGTTCCGCCCGGCTGGCCGCCTCGTCCCGCAGCCGCCTCGCCTCCTTCTCCCGCGCGCCTGCCCGGGCGAGGCTGGCCGCTGCCTCGACAGCGGCGGACCGGACCGCGTCGGCGCCGGCAGGGTCGAGGCCCGCCAGGTCGCCGGCCCCTGCCGCGGCGGTGAGGCCGGCCAGGTCCCGCTCCCAGGCCGTGACCTCCGCCTCCAGGCGTGCGCGGGCGTCGGGGCCGAGCACGGCGGCACGGGCCGCGTCCAGGTCAGCGAACCCGCAGCCGCTGGCTTCCGCCGCGGCCCGCCCGACGGCCTGCTGCCGGGCAGCGGCCGCCGCGGCCAGGTCGCTCAGTGCCGACGCCAGGTCACGCCCCGCCGCGGCAGCCCGTCGCAGCACCTCCTGCCGCGCGGTCACGCTCGGCTGGCCGGCGGCCGCCTCGGCAAGCTCGTCCCGGAGCCGGCTGACTTCCGCGGCCGCGGCGTCGGCAGCCTGGCGCGCGGCCGCGGCGTCGGCCGCGGCCGCGCTCAGCTCGCCGGCCAGGTGATCGTGCGCGGCCCGGCGCTCGGCCAGGTCGGCTTCCAGGCCGGGGATCCCGGCGGCCGCCTGCCCGGCGGCCGAGATCGCCGCGCCGAGTTCCGCGGCCTCTGCGGCTAGCTCCCCTGCGTCCCGGTCCCCGGCCAGGGCCTTGCATGCGGCGACAGACCTCTCCAGCTCGTCCCGCTCGGCCTCGCGCAGCTCGCGCTCCCGGGCCGTCTCATCCCTGCGCGCCTCGGCATCGTCGACGTCGGCGGGCGACACCGCGTCGTCGGCCGGCCGGGCCGGGCCGGGGTGCTCCGGCGAGCCGCAGACCGGGCAGGGCTGGCCATCGGTGAGCTGGCAGGCAAGCTCGGCCGCCATCCCGGCCAGGCGCTCCCGCATCAGCCGCTGGTAGATGTCCACCGCCTGCTGGTGCGCATCGACCGCGTCCTGGGCCGCCGCCCGGGCCTCCGAGAGCTGCGGCAGCAGCAATTTGAGCTGCTCCGCGGCGCCGGCCTGCTCCGCCAGGACCTCGCGCCGGGCCCGCGCGGCTTCGAGGCCGCCCGCCGCGTTCCTCGCGGCGGCCAGCCGGTCCTCAAGGTCCTCGATCGCGGCCGGCAGCGCCTGCCGCTCGCACTCCAGGGCGCTGAGGCGCTCGCCGGCTTGCGCGGCTGCCGCAGCCAGCCCGGCCAGGCCAGCCTCGCGGGCGGGCAGCGCGGCCTCCGCTCCGGCTAGCTGCTGCAGCGCCGCGTCCCGCCGCTGTGCGTCCGTAGCGGCGTCCGCGGCGGCGTCCGCAGCGGCGGACGCGCACTCCGCGATCCGCGCGGCCGGCGGCCCGGCCGGGGACAAGGGCACCAGTGCGCTGGCCGCGCTGGCGGCACCGGCCAGCGCGGCCAGTCCGGCTTCTCCGGCCGCGGCTTGCGCCGCGTCCAGCGCGGCCGTCACGTCCTGGCCTGCCCGTGTCATCGCAGTCGCCGCCTCGTCGGCCGCCGCGACCAGGGCCCGGACCGGTTCTGCCCGCAGGGCCGCCGCCAGCCTGGCCGACCTCTCCAGGTGCGCCGGGCGCCCGGCCTCATGCTCGCGGAGCCGGGCCAGCGCGTCGGTGAGCCTGGCCATCCGGGCCGCGGTCTCGCGGGCCTCCGCCTCCTCGTCCGCCGCCCTGGCCAGCAGCCGCGCCGCGTCGCCGAGATCCCGCTCCGCCGCGAGCACCGCGCCGGCGAGATCATCACCAAGCTGCTTCAGCCGGACCGCGCGGTCGGCGCCCGGCAGCGCCAGCAGGTCGCCGCGCTGTTCCTCGTCCAGGCCGGCCGCCTCGGCAGCCGCCGACACCGCAGCGGCGATCCGCCTGCTGGCCTCCTCGCACCGCCGCTGCGCCTCGGCGCGCCGCCGGTCCAGCCCGGCGGTGATCCGGTCATATAGGCTCGTGCCGAACAGCCTGCTGAGCAGCGCCCGGCGCTCGTCGTCACCGCAGCGCAGGAAACGTGCGAACTCGCCCTGCGGCAGCAGCATGACCTGGGTGAACTGTTCCCGGTTCAGGCCCACGATGTCCGTGATCGCGTCCCCGGCCTCTGCCTTGTTCGAGGTCACGCTGACCCACCGGCCGTCCTCGGAGCGCTCCAGGTGGACCTGGGCGGCCTCGGTGGTGTAGCCGTCGCCGCGCTTCTTCGGCCGCCGGTACTCGGGCACCCGGCGGATCCGGTAGCGGGTACCGCGCAGCGAGAACACCAGGGTGACCAACGGCTCCGCGCCAGCCGGCGCGAAGTGCGAGTGCAGCCGGTCCCGGCCGGCCGAGTCGGCGGCAAGGCCGCCGTAGAGCGCGAACGTCACCGCGTCCAGGATCGTGGACTTGCCCGCCCCGGTCGGCCCCTCCAGCAGGAACAGCCCTCCGCCGGACAGCCGGTCGAAGTCGATGACCTGGCGCGAGGCGTAGGGGCCGAACGCCTCCAGTTCCAGCGAGTGCAGGCGCATCAGGCAGCCTCCCCGGCCGACGTCCCGGGCGCGCCCGGGGCCCCGGATTCCTCTGGGCACTCCGGCCCCGGCAGGCCCCGGGCCTCGTCGCGCAGCGCCGCCTCCGTCACGTCGCGGAGCACTGCGCGCTGCGGCGGGTCAGGCGGAGCCCCGCCCGCGTACTCCACGAAGTACTCGCAGATCGTCACCGGATCGGTGGTCGCGGCCAGCCGCCTTGAGTCCGCGTCGGCGTCGGGCAGCCCGCCCTCGGGACTGAAGTCCAGCACCAGCGTGTGCGGCCACACCTCGCGGAGCCGCTCCATCGGCGCAGCCGGCCTGGCCCGGTCGGTCAGCACCACCTTCACCCAGGCGTCCGCCAGGTCCGCAAGGTCACCGCGCGCCCGGGCGAGCAGGTCGTCGAGCCGGCCGCGGACCTCGCGCAGCGGGCGCGGCACCGGCGCCGGGAGAAGCTGCGTCGTCACGCGCCCGGAGGCGTCAAGCTCGACGAGAGTGACCGACTTGGCATGGGTGCGTTCTGAGAAAGAAAAGGCCAGCGGGGAGCCGGAATACCCGATCACGGCCTGGTCCGCCGAGGCCACGGCCTGCTGGCCGTGCAGGTGGCCGAGCGCCACGTAGCTGAAGCCGCCGAGCGCGCTGGCCGGCGCGTCCCCGATGCCGCCGACGCGGATGTCGCGCTCGGACTCCGAGGTCGCGCAGCCGGTGATGAAGGCGTGCGCCGCGACCACGGTGCGGCCTATGCCGCGCGCGGCCGCGTCGGCCCGGATCCGCGCGGCCGCCGCGGACAGCACCGACGCGTGCGAGCGCTCGGCCCCCAGGTCGGCCATCACGGCATCGGGGAGCAGGTAGGGAATGCCGTAGATCGCCACCTCGCCGTGGCCGTCGGCCACGACCAGCGGGCGGGTCAGGTCGGCGAGCCGGGTGCGCAGGTGTATCCCGGCGCTCTCGGTCAGCCTGGACCCGAACCCGAGCCGCACCGCAGAGTCATGGTTGCCGCTGGTGAGCATCACCGGGATGCGTTGTGCCGCGAAGGACTCCAGGGTGCGGCTGAGCAGCGTCACCGCGCCGGCCGGCGGCACCGCCCGGTCGTAGATGTCTCCCGCCACGACCACCGCGTCTGCCTGGTGCGCCTGCGCCTGGCCGAGCAGCCAGTCCAGGAATGCCGCCTGGTGGTCAAGGAGGTCAGCGCCGTGCAGGGTGCGGCCGAGATGCCAGTCCGAGGTGTGGATCAGTCGCATGGCCGGTGCACGCTCCGGGAGGTTTCTGCTGCCGGGATCATCCTGGAGCACTCCCCCGACAGTTCCGCGGATCCTCGCCTCCCGGCGTGTCGGGCGCCAGGATCGTTCAGCTAGAACTGGCGGGGCTCCGGCTGAGATGGGAGAGTTGTTCCCGCCGCCCGAGCGGCCCGCGGCCGAGCGCACGGTGCCGCGAGACGCAGCCAGGAGCGCCGGAGTCCACGGGGACGCGCCGGGCAGGCAGACAGGTCCGCAGCAGATCACCGGGAGGCAGTCATGGCGACGCAGGCAGCAGCCAGGTCAGCTCGGCAGCCGTCGGCGGGGGACATCACGCCCCCGGGCGCCGGCACCGCAGCCGGACCCGGCCGCACCGGGGACCGGCCGCATGGCTTCCCCGGTGGGACAGGCCTCCAGGGTGACGACGGCACCGCGGCCGGGAAGCCTGGCAGCGCCGCCGAGCCTCCCGGCAGCGACCTGGTCGACGATGACCTGCTGGTCGAGGAGGTTTCGATTGACGGCATGTGCGGTGTCTACTGACCCGCGCGGCCGCTCCGGCCCGCCTGGTGACGACGCGCCGGCCCGGTTCGACCTGGACCGCCCGTGGCAGCTCGATCACCGGGTGGCGCTGCGGCCGGAGCCGTTCGGCGCGCTGCTCTATCACTTCGGCACCCGGCGGCTGTCGTTCCTCAAGGAGCCGAACCTGCTGGCCGTGCTGCGCGCGCTGGGCCACCACCCGTCCGCCAGGTCGGCGTGCGCAGCCGAAGGCGTGCCAGCCGCCGCGCTCCCGGCCTACGAGAGGGCGCTCGCGGCCCTGGCCCGGTCGCAGATGATCACGCCCCGGAGCGCGCGGCGGAACGCCGCGGGCAGCGGCTCGTGACGCGGCTGGCCGAGCAGTTCGAGCGCGGGCTGACCGCGCCGATCTGCCTCACCTGGGAGCTGACCTACGCCTGCAACCTGGCCTGCGTGCACTGCCTGTCCAGCTCCGGGCGGCGCGACCCGGCCGAGCTGACGACGGCCGAGTGCAGGCAGCTCATCGACACGCTGCAGCGCATGCAGGTCTTCTACGTCAACATCGGCGGCGGGGAGCCGACCGTCCGGCCAGACTTCTGGGAGCTCATCGACTACGCCACCGCTCACAGCGTGGGCGTGAAGTTCTCCACGAACGGGGTGCGGATCAGCGCCGAGGCCGCCCGCCGCCTGGCCGCCAGCGACTACGTCGACGTGCAGGTCTCGCTGGACGGGGCGACCGCCGAGGTCAACGATGCGGTCCGGGGGCGCGGCTCGTTCGAGACCGCGCTGCGCGCGATGGGCCACCTTCGCGATGCGGGGGTCACGGGCTTCAAGCTGTCGGTGGTGGTAACCCGCCACAACGTCGGCCAGCTCGACCAGCTCAAGGCGCTGGCGGACGCGCACGGCGCGCAGCTCCGGCTGACCCGGCTGCGCCCGGCCGGGCGCGGCGCGGACACATGGCACGAGCTGCACCCGACCCCGGCGCAGCAGCGCCTGCTCTACGACTGGCTGGCCGCCCGTGGCGAGCAGGTGCTCACCGGGGACTCGTTCTTCCACCTGGCACCGTATGGCAGGCCGCTGCCAGGGCTGAACCTGTGCGGCGCCGGCCGGGTGGTCTGCCTGATCGACCCGGTGGGCGATGTCTATGCCTGCCCGTTCGCCATCCACCCGGAGTTCCTGGCCGGCAACGTCCGCCAGCCGGGCGGGTTCGAGACGGTCTGGCGCGAGTCGGCCCTGTTCGCCCGGCTGCGCCAGCCGGCCTCCGGGGGCGCCTGCGCGTCCTGCGGGTTCTACGACTCCTGCCGGGGCGGCTGCATGGCAGCGAAGTTCTTCACCGGCCTGCCGCTGGACGGGCCGGACCCGGAGTGCGCGCGGGGTCACGGGGAGGCGGCGCTCGCCGCGCTGGCAGGCACCAGCGGTGCGGCCCGGCCCCGGCCCGCCCATGACCACTCACGCCGCGCCGCCCGTGGGTCCCTGGACCGCGGGAGCGTCCGGCCGTGCGCGGAGAGCCCGCTGGCCGGGCTCGCCACCGGGAACACTCAGAGCTAAGCGACCTCACCGGGAGAGGCTCGATGGGCAGCGGATGGTTCGAGTCGGTCGCGGAGGCCCAGCGACGGGCGCGCAGGCGGCTGCCGAAGTCGGTATACGGCGCGCTGATCGCGGGCTCGGAGAAGGGCCTGACGGTGCGCGACAACGTGCGGGCCTTCAGCGAGCTTGGCTTTGCCCCGCACGCGGCCGGCGCACCCGCGGAGCGCGACCTCACCACGACCGTGCTGGGCCAGCAGGTGTCCATGCCGGTGATCATCTCGCCCACGGGCGTGCAGGCCGTCCACCCGGACGGCGAGGTCGCGGTGGCCCGGGCGGCGGCGGCGCGCGGGACGATGATGAGCCTGAGCTCGTTCGCCAGCAAGCCGCTCGGGGAGGTCGTCGCGGCCAACCCGAAGACGCTGTTCCAGGTCTACTGGGCCGGGGACAGGGACAGCATGCGGCAGCGGCTCGATTATGCCCGCGCCGCCGGTGCTGTCGGCATCATCCTGACGCTGGACTGGACGTTCGCATGGGGACGCGACTGGGGCAGCCCGCAGATCCCGGAGCGGATGGACGCCAGGACGATGCTGCGGTTCGCCCCGCAGGTCCTGGCCCGGCCACGCTGGCTGGCGGGCTACGCGCGAGCCGGCAAGGTTCCCGACCTGACCGTGCCGAACATGGCCGCCCCCGGTGAGGCGGCGCCCACGTTCTTCGGCGCCTACCGGGAGTGGATGGCCACGCCGCCGCCCGCCTGGGATGACGTGGCCTGGCTGGCCAAGACCTGGGACGGGCAGTTCATGGTCAAGGGGATCACCAGGGTCGACGACGCGCGGCGCGCGGTCGACGCAGGCGCCACCGCGATCTCGGTGTCCAACCATGGCGGCAACGACCTGGACGGCGTTCCGGCAACGATCCGGGCGCTGCCCGCGGTGGCCGAGGCCGTCGGGGAGAAGGTTGAGGTGCTCCTGGACGGCGGGGTCCGGCGCGGCGGCGATGTGGTGAAGGCGCTGGCGCTCGGCGCCAGGGCGGTCCTGATCGGCCGGGCCTACCTGTGGGGACTCGCCGCGAACGGCCAGGCCGGCGTCGAGAACGTGCTGGACATCCTGCGCGGCGGCATCGACTCGGCGCTGCTCGGCCTGGGCAGGGCCAGTGTCCGCGAGGTCACGGCCGACGACGTCATCGTGCCGCCCGGTTTCGCGCGCAGGCTCGGCGCGCCCGACCGCCCCTCCGCTGGCCCGCGGTGAGCCAGCGCGTCGCCCTGGTGACCGGCGCCGCCCGCGGCATCGGGGCGGCGACCGTGCGCGCGCTCGCTGAGCACGGCTGGCACGTGCTCGCCGTCGACCGCTGTGCAGACGATCCGGCCCTGCCCTACCACCTGGGCAGCCTGGCCGAGCTGAAGCAGGTGGCCGCCGGCGCCTCGGCCGCCGGGCCCCCGGCGGCCGAGGTCGCCCCGCACCTGGCGGACGTGCGGGATGAGGCCGCGATCGCCACGGCGGTCGCCGAGGCGGAGCGGCGCTGGGGCGGCCTGGACGCCGCGATCGCGGTCGCCGGGGTGATCGCCGGCGGCGTGCCGCTCTGGGAGATGCCGGCCAGCCAGCTCGACGCGGTCATCGGAACCGACCTGCTCGGAGTGATCACGCTGGCCAGGGCGGCGATCCCGGCGCTGCTGCGCCGCCCGCCGCCGCGCAGCGGCAGGTTCATCGCCGTGGCATCGGCGGCCGCCACGCGGGGGATGCCGCTGCTTGCCGCCTACTGCGCGGCCAAGGCTGGCGTGGCCGGCCTGATCCGGGCACTGGCGGCCGAGCTGGGCGACTCCGGCGTCACGGCCAATGCGGTAAGCCCCGGGTCGACCGATACCGCGGGCCTGGCCGAGAGCGCCAGGCTGTACGGGCTGCCGGATGCGCAGTCGTTCGCGGCGCAGCAGCCCGTGCGCCGGCTGCTCACCCCGGAGGAGGTGGCCGCCGCCCTGGCGTGGCTGGCGGGCCCGGATTCCGGCGCGATGACCGGCGCGGTCATCCCGGTCGACGGCGGGCTGGCGCTATGAGGCCCGGCAGCCTGCCTTCTGGCAGGGCGGGCGCCGGCGGGGCTCCGGGAGGCCCAGGGCCCGAGGTGCCGCTGCCCGCCGGGTTCTTCATCGAGCTTGACGCCGACTCACGGATGGTCGCGCCCGGGGTGCTGCTCGGGGGCTCACCGGCACGGCTGCTCCGGCTCAGCCCGGCCGGCCGGCGGGCGCTCGCCGAGATCCTCGGCGGCCCGGTCCGCTCGGCGGCTGCCGGCCGCCTTGCCCGGCACCTGACGGACGTCGGCATCGCTCACCCCAGGCCGCCGGCCGGCCCGCCGCGGCCCACCGTGACCATCGTGATCCCGGTGCGCGACAGGCCCGCGGAGCTGGAGCGCTGCCTGTCCTCGCTGGGCCAGGACTACCCGGTGATCGTGGTGGATGACGGATCCGGCGACCCGGCGGCCGCCGCCCGGGCCTGCCAGAGGCATTGCGCCCGGCTGGTGCGCCGGCCGGTACCGGGCGGTCCCGGCCCGGCCCGGGGCGACGGGCTGGCGCTGGTGAGAACGCCGCTGGTGGCGTTCCTGGACAGTGACTGCGTGGCCGGCCCGGACTGGATCAGCAAGCTGGCCGGGCATTTCGCCGACCCCATGGTCGCCGCGGTAGCGCCCAGGGTGCGCCCGCTGACCGGACCCGGTGCCGTGGGCCGCTACCTAGACGCGCGCGCCCCGGCGGACATGGGCCCGCGGCCCGCCCGGGTCGCCCCGCGGACCCGGCAGTCCTACGTGCCCACGGCCGCGCTGCTGGCCCGGGCCGACGCGGTCACCGGCGCCGGCGGGTTCGACCCGACCTTGCGGTTCGGCGAGGACGTCGACCTGATCTGGCGGCTGACCTCGGCTGGCTGGCGGGTGCGGTACGACCCGGCCGCCGAGGTGCACCACGCCGAGCCGACGACCTGGCGCAAGGCGCTGGCCCGCCGGTACCGGTACGGGAACTCAGCGGCGCCGCTGGCAGTGCGGCACCCGGGCGAGGTGCCGCCGCTGATCGTCCAGCCATGGCCCGCAGCCGTGGTCGCTGCGGCGCTGGCCGCCCGGCCGGCGCTGGCGCTGGCCGCCTACGCCGCCGGGGCCTGGAGACTGCGGCGGCTGGCGCGCGAGTGGGGCCTCCCGCGGCGGGGAGCACTGCGGCCGATGGCCACCGTCGTTGCCCAGACCTGGCTCGGGGCCGGGCGCTGGACCGCCCAGTTCGCGCTGCCCGCCGCTGCCGCCGTGATGGTCCGGCCGGGCAGGCGCCGCCGCGTGCTCCGCCGCCTCGCGCTCACCGGCCTGCTGGTCGCGCCGCCCGCGGTGACCTGGCTGCGCAGTCATTCGCGGCTGGACCCGGTCCGGTTCACGCTCGCCTACCTGGCCGACGAGGCGGCCTACGGAGCCGGGGTCTGCCGCGGCGCCTGGCGCGAGCGGACCGCCGCTCCGCTCCTGCCCCTGCTGGCCTGGGGTGGCGGGCCGGGCAGGGTATCGGGCCCCAGGCCCTCGCTGCGCGCGACCTTGCGGAGCAGTGCAGCCAGTTGGCCGCGTTCCGCCCGGCTCAGCGACGCGGCGATCCGGTCCTCGTGCTGCCTGGTCACCTCACCGACCTGGGCGAGCAGATCCCTGCCGCCGCGGGTCAGATAGAGGGCGTAAGACCTGCGGTCAGCCGGGTTGCGGCGCCGCTCGACCAGGCCGCGCTGCTCCAGCTCATCGACGAGGAAGACCATCTGGGTAGGGCTCAGCCGCAGCAGTTCGCCGATGGCCTGCTGCGATCTCCCCTCGTTCGCAGCCAGCCGGGTGAGCATCCCGACGTGGCGCGGCTCGATTCCGAGCGGGGCGACCCGCTCCGCGAAGAGCCGGGCGGCATGGAATCCGAGTTGCACGAGCAGGAAGCTCAGGCCATCGCCGGGCCCGTCCCCCGCTGTTTCGTTCATAAGTAAATATTATCCTAAGCAGCTGGTAGTTGCGGCTTCAAACTATTTCGTGTAGAAAGCTTGTACGGGCCATTCGCGGCACTGCTCCAGCCGGCGGGCGCTGCGGGGACTCGCCGGATGAGCGTGATACGGGAGGCACCAGATGAACGACTTCACAGCAAGCCAGCCAGATGGCCTGCCTCCGGCGGCAGCGCAGGCGCCAGCCCGGGACGAACACAACGGGATGCGCGTATCGGACGCTGAGCGCGACGCGGTGGCGGGCACGCTTGCCGATCACTTCCGCGAGGGCAGGCTGAACCGGGAGGAACTCGATGAGCGGCTGGGCCGCGCGCTCGCCGCCCGCACGAGAGGAGAACTCGGGGCGCTGCTGGCTGACCTGCCCGGCGGCCTTGAGCAGGACGATGCTGGTCCCGGACGGCAAACCGGTCCCGCCATCGCCAGGTGGCGCTTGAAGGTTATTCCGGTCGCAGCGCTCGCCGCGGTCGTCGTGGCATTCGCCGTCGCCAGCGCAACGCACGGGGGCAGGCCGTACTGGTTCCCCTGGTGGCTGGTCATCGTCGCCGGCCTGATCGTGCGCCGCCGGCTGCTCGGCCGTGCGACGGCGCGCGGCCGCCGGTGAGCGCCCAGCCGGCCGGGCGCCCATCTCAGGACGCTGGCGGCCCGGCCGTGCTGGCGACTCGCGAGGACTCCTCGGCGAGGCGCCTGCGGCAGGCCAGCCTGGGCATGCTCGTCATGCTCATCGCCCAGTACGCGGTCGGCATCGGGGTGAACCTGTTCGTCAGCCTGCCCGGGCATGGCGGCGTCGGGCAGGCCTATGCGCACGGTCCGCTGCTGGCCATCCACGCCTCGCTCGGGCTGCTCCTGATCGTCACAGGGGCCCGCCTGCTGATCCTGGCCATCCGGCCCCGTCGCACGGCCCTTGTCGTGCTGTTCACCCTCGGCCTGCTGGCGATCGTCGCTGCCGCCGTGAACGGGGCGCTGTTCCTCGGCAACGGTGCCAACGGCTCGTCCATGGGCATGGCCATGTCGACTGCCTCCGCGCTGCTCTGCTACGTCGCCGCGCTGTACATCGCCGGAGGCCGGCAACCGCGGGAAGGGTGAGCGCGCGCCGGGCACCCGACGCCCCGGCCCCGGGACACCGCGCCGATCCAGCGGCGTCGCAGGTGGCGATCCATTACGCAGAGGCCTACCCTGGGTGCAGGTCAACAGCCGTTAATGACAGCGCAAGGCGGCTCCTCCGTAACCGTCCCGTCATGTTCCCCGGGTAGTACTTGCGCCGGGAGCCGGCCTCGCCACGATCCTGCGCCGGTGACGCAGGACCCGGCCGAGCCGATCATGGCGCGCCAGGCAAGCCCCGTCGATGTGCCCCGCGCCTGGCCGGCGGGGCCGCCCCGGACAGACCGGCTGATGATCGCCGTAGAACGGCAGAGGAGGAAGCGTGCCTGAGCCGGTGAGGCCGATGCCAGGCGAAGGCGCTCCCCGGCCGCGCCACCGCACCGGCTCGCCGACAGCAGGGGATGGCGACCGGCGCGCGTTCAGGGGCCGACAGGCCAGCGGCGGGGCGGGTGCCCGGCACCGCGGGAACCAGGACGACGCCCGGCGTGATGAGGGCTACTGGGGCCAGGCACAGCAGGACGAGGGCTGGCGCGAAGGCGGTTATCGAGAGGACGGCTACCGCGACAGGGGCCGCCACAGCGGGCGCAGCGGCTACCGCGATGACGGCTACCGCGATGACGGCTACCGCGACGGGTACTCCGCCGCCGGCTACGGCACCAACGGGCGGCGCGGCGGCTACCCAGACACCGGCCACCGCGGCGACGGGCGGCGCGGCGACGGGCGGCGCGATGACGGGCGGCGCGGCGGATACAGCGACAACGGCTACCCCGGCGCGGGCTACCGCGACAACGGATGGCGCGATAACGGACGGCGAAGCGGCTATGCCGACGTGGGCCACCCCGACGCCGGCTACCCCGAGACCGGCTACCCCGAGACCGGCTACCGCGGCAACGGACGGCGCGATGACGGGCGGCGCGGCGGCTACCCCGAGACCGGCTACCGCAGCAACGGACGGCACGATGACGTGCGGCGCAGCGGCTACCCCGGCGCCGGCTACCCCGACGCCGGCTACCCCGACGCCGGCTACCGGGACGACGGATGGCTCGGCGACGGCTGGCGCGACCCGGTTACCGGGGCCAGTGATCCCGGGAACCGCGCGGGCGACGGTAACCCCTGGGACGCTCGCAACCGGGATGACCTCACGACCGGGCCGGACCGGCCGGACCGCCCGGACCGGTACGCGGAAGGCGGCCCGGACGCGGCGTACGGTCAAGTCCGCGGTACCCGGCACGGCGCCTGGCCCCGGAGAAGGCGCCGCCGCCGGCGCCGGCTCCGGGACCGCCGCGGGATGCTCCCGGTCCTGGCCGGGCTCGAGGTCGTCGTCATCGCCTTCGTCTGCGTCACCGGCTGGTCGATAGGGCACGCGCTGACCATGCCGGGCGGCGGAACCTTCGCCGAGCGGCTGGCCGAGTGGGGCCGTGACCACTATCTCGGTCCGCTGATCACCCTGGGCGAGTACCTGACCTATACGCCGCCCAAGGCGGGGGGCAGGCCGACCGCCGTGCCCAGCTTCAACGCAGCGGCGGCTGCCAAGGCTGCCGCGCTCCGCCACAAGCCCGGCAGCACCGCATCCCTCGCCGAGTTCGCGCCGCCGAAGAGGCTGAAGTCCCCGGCAGGCAAGCCGCTGCCAGGAGAGGGCGTCTGGCGCGTGCTGGCCAGCGTGAACGGCAAGCCGGCCATGTTCGGGACCTGGCTGCGTCCCGACCCGGTGCACACCTCCTACGTTGAGGGCATCGTCGAGATGAACCCGGCCCTGCTCTCATTCCAGCTTCACCCGGGCGTGGAGGATCCCGGCCCGGGCAACTGGCACTCCCCGCCGTGGATACCGCCGGGCCACCGGCGCGGGCTCGTCGCCACCTTCAACGGCGGGTTCAAGATCGCCAGCTCGGACGGCGGCTTCTACCTCAACGGGACCTACGACGGCTCGCTGGTGCGCGGCGTAGCCTCGGTCGTCTACTACCGGGACGGTCACATCGCGATCGGGGTGTGGGGGTACGGCGGCCTGCACATGAGCCCGGACGTCGTTGGCGTCCGGCAGAATCTGCACCTGATCATCGAGCACGGTCATATCCCCGCAACCGTTGACCAGAACGTCCTGGGAGCGTGGGGTGCCACGCTGGGCGGCGCCTACTACGAGTGGCGGTCCGGGATCGGAGTCACCCGGACCGGCCGGATCGTGTTCGCCTACGGGCCTGCCCTCGACGTCAGGACGCTGGCCGGCCTGCTCAAGCGGGCAGGCTGCGTGACCGCGATGCAGCTAGACATCAACCCGGACTGGATGTCGTTCATGTACTACAGGCCCGGCCACCATCCAGGCGACCCAACCCCCTTCAATCTCCTCCAGGACCAGATGCAGCCGCCAAATCGCTACTACTCGCTCGCTAACCGCGACTTCACGGCCGTGTACGCGCGGTGACCACCCGCTTCCGCGCGGATAGCGCGCCATCCGCTGATCCCGACGGGCGCGATGGGCAGGCTTGCTCAGCCGCGCCAGCCCGGTCAGCCCAGCCGGCGCCGGCCGCGACGGCCAGCCCGCTCGGCCCGGCGAGCCCGCTCGGCCCGGCCAGCCCGGCCCCGGCCGCCAGCGCGGCCAGCCGTCCCGCTCTCCTGGGCTGGCTGGTCGCGGCGGTCCAGGCGGCCCGCCCCCAGCAGTGGCCGAAGAACCTGCTGGTGTTCGCGGCGCCGCTGGCAGGCGCCACGCTGGGCCGGGACGAGGGCCTCATCTACGCCCTGATAGCCGCCGCGGCGTTCACCGCGGCCTCCAGCGCCGTCTACTACGTCAATGACCTGGCCGACGCCGAACGGGACCGGAGGCACCCGGTGAAGCGGAACCGGCCGATCGCCTCCGGCAGGCTGCCGACACGGGGCGCGCTCGCGGCGGCGGCGGCCTGCGCCGCCGCCGCGCTGGCCGCTGGCGCTGCCATCGGGGAGCCGGGGCTCATCGCCGCCGTCGGCGCCTACCTCGGCCTCTCGATGCTCTACACGCTGACCCTCAAGCACGTCCCCGTGCTCGAGATGTGCCTGGTCGCCTCGGGCTTCGTGCTCCGGGCCCTCGGCGGCGCGGCGGCCACGCACGTGCCGCCATCCGGCTGGTTCCTGGTCGTGTGCAGCCTGGGCGCGCTGATGGTCGCGGTCAGCAAGCGCTACACCGAGCTGGCGGCGCTCGGCGCGGACGCGGCACGGCACCGCCCGGTGATGCGCTGGTACCGGTCGGGCTGGCTCCGCGCAGGGGAGCGCGCGATCGCCGTCGCGATGATCGCCGCGTACCTGCTGTGGGCCGGCAGCGGGCACGATCACTGGGTGCGCGCCTGGCACATCGCCAGCGCGCTGCCGCTGGCCGTGGCGCTGCTGCGGTTCGACTGGCTGGCAGGCCGGGCGGCCGGGCGGCCGGTGGAGGACCTTATCGTGAAGGACCGGCTGATGAACTGCGCCGAGGTGGCCTGGCTGGCGCTGTTCGTGGCCGGGCTGTAGCGCCCCCGGGCCAGAACGCCCGGGCGCGGGAGGGAGACTGCCCGAATGCAGGACGCGCTTGGCCGTCCCGGCCGGATCCTGCTGCTGGGCGGAACCAGTGAGATCGGCCTGGCGATCCTGGCCGCGCTGGCTGAGCGCGGCAGGCCGGGTGCGCGGGACGGGCAGGCTGGCCGCGCCGCGCTGAGCGGAACCGAGGTCATCCTGGCGGGCCGGGACGAGCAGCGGCTCGCGGAGGCTGGCGCCAGGCTGCCCTTCCGCGTCACCACGGTTCCCTTCGACGCTGCCGCGCCCGACACCCACGCTGCCCTGATGGACAAGATCTTCGCCGCCGGAGACGTCGACCTGGTCATCTCGGCCGCCGGCGTCCTTGTCCCGCAGCCGGACCTGGACGCCGATCCGGCCAGGGCCGGCGGGCTGGTGCAGGTGAACTTCACCGGCCACGTGACCGCCCTGCTGGCTGCCGCCAGGCACATGCGGGCCCAGTGCTACGGGACGATCGTCGTGCTCTCGTCGGTGGCCGCGGTCCGGCCGCGGCGCTTCAACTTCACCTACGGCGCTGCCAAGGCCGGGCTGGACGCCTTCGCCCGCGGCCTCGCGGACTCGCTGCACGGCAGCGGCGTGCGGGTGCTGCTGGTCCGGCCTGGCTTCGTGACCGGGCGGATGACCGAGGGGATGGACCCGGCGCCGCTGGCGACCACACCCGAGGCGGTGGGCCGGGCGGTCGCCGCCGGGCTCGCCCGGGGTTCCGGGACCGTCTGGGTGCCGCCCGCGCTGGCGCTGCTCGCCGCGGCGTTCCGGCTGGTGCCGCGGCCGCTGTGGCGAAGGCTCAGCCGGTGAGGGCCGGGCGGGATGACGCCTCACGGGATGACGCCTGGCAGGATGACGTTTAGCGGGTTGACGCGCGTGGGGATGCCGCCGTGAGGATCCTGATCGCCGAGGACGACCCTGGCCTGCGCCAGGTTCTCGCCCGCGGCCTGCGCGAGAACGGCTACACGGTGGACGCGGTGCCCGACGGCCGGCAGGCGCTCAGCTACCTGCGGGCCTACGAGTACGCGGTGGCCGTGCTGGACTGGCGGATGCCCGAGGTATCCGGCCTGGACCTGGTGCGGCTGATCCGCCGCAGCGAAACGCAGACCGCGGTGCTGATGCTGACCGCCCGGGACTCCCCCGCCGACCGGATCACCGGGCTGGATGAGGGTGCCGACGACTACCTGGTCAAGCCTTTCGACTTCGGCGAGCTGCTGGCGCGGATCCGGGCGCTGCAGCGGCGTCCGCGGCTCGCCCATCAGCCGCGGCTCACCGTGGGCGACCTGACCCTGGACCCGGCGACCCTGGAGGTGAGGGTCGGCAGCGCGCAGCCCTCGCTGACCACCACCGAGCGCGGCATCCTGGAGATGCTGATGCGCCGCTCCCCCGCCGTGGTCGACAGGCGGTCGATCGCGCAGCAGGTATGGGACCACGAGGCCGACGCACTGGGCTCCAACACGATCGACGTGCATCTCGCCAGGCTGCGCGCCAAGCTGTCCGGCGGGCATGTCCGGATCGAGGCCGTGCGCGGCGTCGGGTACCGGATCGTGCCGCGATGAGCTGGCGAAGGCTGCTGTCGCCGCGGGTCGTGCACGCGGCCCGGGTGTCGCTCGCGGCCACGCTGCTGGTCGCCGTCCTGTACGCGGGCTGCGTCGCGCTGCTGAACCGGATCGTCGCCGCCAGGCTGACCGCCGAGGTGGACGCCCGGCTGACCGAGCGGCTCGCCGATGTCGCCAGGCATCCCGGGCTCCTGCCCGCCCGCCAGGACGGGGACGACGATGACATCGATGCCGCCCCCGTCTTCCTGTGGCTCGTCCGGCCCGGCACCGGGCCGGTGGCGCTCCGCTCCGAGGGTCCCCGGCTGCCCCGATCCCTGGTCCCGGTCCCCCCGGCTGGCGCGGCCCGCCGGGGGCAGGGATCACCGGCAGGTCACCACGCGGCGACCGTTCAGCTCGGCCCGAACACCTTCCGCCTGCTGGCGATCCGCTCCGGCAGTTCCGTCCTGGTGGCCGGGCAGAGCCTGGCCGAGCAGCAGCACATCCAGGGCGTGCTGCTGGACGGGGAGCTGATCGGCGGGCCGCTGCTGCTGCTGGTCATGTTCGCCGGATCGCTGATCATCGGGCTGCGCGCGCTTGCCCCGGTCGAGCAGTCCCGGCGCCGCCAGCTTGAGTTCACCGCCGACGCCTCGCACGAGCTGCGCACCCCGCTGAGCGTGATCAGCGCGGAGACCGCGCTGGCGCTGAGCGCCGAGCGGGACGCGGCCAGCTACCGGGATGCGCTGGCCCGGATCGACGGCGAGAGCAGGCGGCTCCGCCGGATCGTCGAGGACATGCTCTGGCTGGCCAGGTTCGACTCCCGGCCGCCGCCGCCCGGCGACGAGCCGCTTGACCTGGTGACGATCGCGCGCGAGTGCGCGGACAGGTTCCGGTCCGTGGCCGGCACCGCCGGCACCGAGATCGAGGTGGTCTCCGGCGGCGCCCAGCCTGCCTGGATCAGCGCGCCGCCCGAGTGGATCGACCGGCTGGCCGGGGTGCTCACCGACAACGCCTGCCGGTACGCGGCCGGGGGTCAGGTCCGGATCTCGGTGACGGCCCGCGGCAGCCGGGTCAGCCTCGCGGTCGAGGACAGCGGCCCGGGGATCCGGCCGGATGAGGCACCTCGCCTGTTCGACCGGTTCCACCGGGCGGCCGAGGGCGGCGGCGGCGCCGGCCTGGGCCTGGCGATAGCCGACTCGATCGTCTCCTCTACGGGCGGGCACTGGCGGATCGGGGAGTCTCCCCTTGGCGGCGCCAGGTTCGAGGTCTCCTGGCGGCGATCCCGCGCACAGGCCGATCATGAGTCTTTCAGAACGGATCCCGGGATGCCGGCGCCTGCGAGGGCTGACTCCCTGCGCCCGCAGCGCCCGGACCGCCCGGAGCGCCCGGAGGGCCGGCCGCGGCGGCGCGCGGGCGCCGCGGGATGACGCCGATGAGCACCGCGATGGCCGCCAGCGCCGCCACCGTGAGCCCGAGGTAGACATGGTGCGTGGCGGCGGTGATCGCGTCCCGCAGGTAGGCCTGCGCCGCCGGTCCTGGCCCGTGCGATCCGGCCTGGCTCGGGCCGGCCGGCGACGATGACGAGGTGGACGAGGCAATGGCGCTGTCGATCCCGGAGACGCTGCGCGGCAGCGAGCCGCGCAGCGCCGCGGGCGCTGACCGCAGCCGCTCCCCCAGCGTGGTGTTGAAGATCGCGCCGAAGATGGCAGCACCCACGCTCTGCCCGAGATAGCGGCAGAACATGACATTCCCGGTCACGACGCCGCGCTGGCCCCAGCCGACCATGGACTGCGGCCCGACCACCGCGCACACAGACAGCAGCCCGAGGCCCGCGCCCAGCACGAACGTGTCCGCCGCGGCGGTCCACACCCCGACCGGCCCGGGCAGCGCGGCGAATACCGCCACGGCGGCCAGGCACAGGGCCGCGCCGATGAGGGCCGTGTCCCGGAACCCGATCCGCAGGAACAGCCGGGCCGACTGGGACGACGCCAGCGGCCAGCCGAGGCTCATCGTGGCCAGCACCGCTCCTGCAGCCACCGCGCCGAGGCCCAGCACCAGCTGACCGTAGCTGGGCAGGAAGGTGGTCGGCCCGATGACCAGCAGCCCGAGACCGGTGCTGGCCAGGCTGAACCCGGCCAGCGCGCGGCGCCGCCACAGCCAGGGCGGCAGGATCGGCTCGGCCGCCCGGCGCTCGGCGGCCACCGCGGCGGCGCCGGCCAGCGCGGCCACCGCGAACACCGCGACGCTGCGCGGCGACAGCCACGGCCATGCCACGCCGCCCTGCAGCAGGCCGAACACCAGTGCGCCCGCCGCGACCAGCACCAGGGCCGCTCCCGCCACGTCGATGCGGTGCCGGCTCCGGCTCACGTCCTCGCGCAGGTACCGGGCGATCAGCGTGATCGCGCCGACGCCGAGCGGCAGGTTGATCAGGAAGATCCACCGCCAGGATGCGTACTGGGCGAGGGAGCCGCCGACCGTGGGCCCGAACACCGCCGAGATGCCCCAGACGCTGGACAGCCAGCCCTGCACCCGGCCGCGTTCTTCCACCTTGTAGAGGTCGCCGGCCAGCGTGTTCACGGTCGCCATGATCGATCCGGCGCCGATGCCCTGCATGGCGCGGAAGCAGATCAGCGTGACCATGTCCCACGAGGCCGCCGACAGCGCGGATCCGGCGAGGAAGACGACCGTGCCGGTGATCAGGATCGGCTTGCGGCCCCACAGGTCCGCCAGCTTGCCGTAGATCGGGATCGTCACCGTCTGAGTGAGCAGGTAGGCCGAGAAGACCCAGCTGAACAGCGAGAACCCGCCGAGGTCGCGGACCACCTGCGGGATCGCGGTGGCCACGATCGTGTTGTCCACGGCCGACAGGGCCATGGTGACCATGAGCGAGATCAGGATCGGGCGGCGATGGGCGGGCGCGGGAGCCGGCTGCTGGCGGGCCTGTGCGGGGCGGACTCTCATCGGGTGGCCAGCCTATCGCCGGGCAGCGTTCCCGCCGCGCCGGCAGCCCGCCCGGCACCGGCCCCGCCCGCCCGGCACCGGCCCCGCCCGCCCGGCACCGGCCCCGGCCGCCCGGCACCGGCCCCGGCGTGTGCAGGGAGCGGATCTCTGCACACTCTTGTGTTCAGAGATCCGCTCCCTGCACAGGGCGGGCAACTTGGCGGGGGGGGCGGGGCGGGGCAGCCCGCCCGGCGGGCGGGGGCTGCGGCGGGGCAGCCCGGCGGGCACCGACGCCGCGGGGCAGCCCGGCGGGCACCGACGCCGCGGGGCAGCCCGGCGGGCACCGACGCCGCGGGGCAGCCTGGCGGGCGGGGTCAGCCAGACAGCTCGGCGAGCGTCCGCTCGGCCTCGGCCAGCCAGGACCGGCGCGCGGCCAGCGCCTCGGCGGCGCGCTGCCTGGCCACCTCGTCGCCGTCCTGTTCCGCGGTGGCCAGGTCGGCCTCTAGCTGGGTGATCGCCGCGCGGATCTGCTCGACCGTGCCGCGGGCCCGGGCCAGGGCCTCCGGGTTGGTCCGCCGCCAGTGCGAGTCCTCGGCCCTGCGGACCGCCTCGTCAACCCTCCGCAGGCCGCCCTCCAGGCGCTCGTGGGCCTCGCGCGGCACCGAGCCGGCCCGCTCCCAGCGCTCGTGAATGTCGCGCAGCGCCCGCCTCGCGGCGCGCGGGTCGGTGACCGGGAGCAGCTTCTCCGCCTCGGCCAGCAGCTCTTCCTTGACCTTCGCGTGCTCGCGGAGCTGCGCGTCCTTGGCGGAGTAGGCGGCCGAGCGGGCGGCGAAGAAGTGATCCTGGGCGGCCTTGAACCTGGCCCATAGCTCCTGCTCGACCGCCCGGTCCGCGCGCCCGGCCTGCTTCCAGGACCGCATCAGGTCCCGGTAGGCCGCCGCGGTCGGGCCCCAGTCGGTCGAGGACATCATCGCCTCAGCCTCGCTGACCAGCTTCTCCTTGCGGCTCCTGGCCTCCTCGCGCTCCTGCTCCAGGCCGGAGAAGTAGGCCTTGCGCCGCTTGGTGAAGGCGTTGCGGGCCGCGGACAGCCGCTTCCACAGCGCGGTCTCCGCGGCGCGGTCTCCGCGCGGCGCGGCCTTCCACTCCTCCAGCAGCTGGCGCATCCGCTCGCCGCTGGCCTTCCAGTGGGTGGCCTCGGCGGCTATCCGCTCCGCCTCGGCCACGATCCGCTCCTTGACCTCCAGCGCCATCGCCCGGCTCTGCTCGCGGGCGGCGCGGGTCTCCGCCTGCTTATGGTCGACGAGCGCGATCATCGCCTCCAGCCGGGCGCGCAGCCCGTCCAGGTCGCCGACCGCGCGCGCGTCGGTCACATGGTCGATGAGGCGGCTGATGGCGGCGCGGGCATGGGCGGGCGAGAGGTCCGTTGTCATGATCCGCTGCTCGAGCAGGCTGGCCTCGGTCTCCAGGGCCTCGAACTTGCGCTGGAAGAACGCGAGTGCCTCGTCCGGGCTGCCCGCCTGCCAGGAGCCAACCGCTCGCTCGCCCTCGGCGGTGCGCACGTAGACGGTTCCGTCCTCGGCTACCCGGCCCCACGGTTCGTTAGCGGTGCCCACCGCGAACCTCCTGCTCGGTACCCGACCAGCGCCGCCGGTCAGGTCTTCTTGATGGTGACGCTCTCGATGACGACCTTCTCCTTGGGATGCCCGTCACCAGGTCCGTTGGAGTTATCGCTGCCCGCTCTGGCTATCTTCTGGATGATAGGAAGCCCGCTGGTGATCGTGCCAAACGGCGTGTAGTCGGCAGGCAGCGGGGAGTTGCGGTAGACGAGGAAGAACTGGCTGCCGTTGCTGTTGTTGTTGCCTGTCAGGTGGGCCATGGCCACGGTGCCGGCGGTGTACGTCGCCCCGGCCAGGTTCTCGCTGCCGAACTCGTAGCCGGGCCCGCCCTTCCCCGTTCCGGTCGGGTCGCCGCACTGCAGCACGTAGATGCCGGTGGTGGTGAGCCGCTGGCAGCGAGTGTTGTTGAAGTACCGGGCCAGCGCCAGGTGCACGAACGAGTTCACCGTGCAGGTGGCCTTGGAATTGAGCAGCCTGATGCCGATGTTGCCGCGGTTGGTGCGGATCGTCGCCCGGTACGACGCCTTGTAGTCTGGCGTGGCCGGCGGGAAGCTGACCTTGCGCGCGGCGGGCGGGTTCGGGGTGTAGGTGCAGTGGTGGGCGGGCTCGCTGATCGCGCTCGGGGTCGCCGACGGGGTTGCCCGGGGGCTGCTGCGGTGATGCCCGGACCCGGCGGTCGCGGAAGAGAAGCCGCCGGTGAGCGCCACGCTGGCGACCACGACAACCGCGACCGCGACGACGGCGGATCCGGTCAGCGTCCACAGCCGGTTGCGCCGCGCCCGCTGCGCGCGGCGCTCCGCCTGGCGCTCCATGCGCTGTCTCGCTAGCTTGCGCTGGCGCTCCTTCTTCCCGGCCACCGAGTCCAGCCCTCCCCGCCTGCCAGTGATCAGCGAAACTTCGCGAATGGTACCTGTGTCTGGAAGGCCGATGGTATATCCGTTATCGGTTCGCAGCATGCCCGGAACAGCGCCGTAAGGTGCGGCCGGCGGCCATGGGCCGGCGGCCGGGCGGCCCGCCGGCCGGTCACTATCCTGAAGCGGTGCTAGTCGCCTCGTTTCCGGCCGGCTCGTTCGCCGCCAACTGCTACCTGGCAGCTACCGGGCCCGGTGCCGAGTGCGTGATCATCGACCCGGGTGAGGACGCTCAGCCCGGGATCGCCGAGATCACCGCCCGGTTCAAGCTGCGCCCGGTCGCCGTGCTGGCCACGCACGGCCACCTCGACCACATCTGGTCGGTCGCGCCGGTGTGCGGGGCGCGCGGCATCCCCGCGTTCATCCACCCCGCCGACCGGCCGCTGCTGTCCGATCCCGCCCGCGGCTTCTCGCCGGCCGCCGGCCAGCAGCTCTTCGCGGGCCTGACCCTCGCCGAGCCCGATGACGTGCGCGAGCTGGCCGACGGCTTGGTGCTTGAGCTCGCCGGGCTGTCGCTGAGGGTGGACCACGCGCCGGGTCACACCCCAGGCTCGGTGACCTTCCGGCTGCCGGGTGAGAGCGAGCCTGACACGATGTTCAGCGGCGACCTGCTGTTCGCGGGCTCGATCGGCCGGACCGACCTTCCCGGCGGCGACTACCCGACGATCCTGGCCAGCCTGGCCCGGGTCTGCCTGCCGCTGCCGGATGAGACCCTGGTGCGCCCGGGCCACGGCCCGCAGACCACGATCGGCGCCGAGCGGGCCGGCAACCCGTTCCTCGCCGGGCTGGCGCCGTCCGCGGGCCCGTCCCGGGGTGCGACAGGCCGGCCGGCCTGACCGGGGCAGCCGCGGGGACCTGCGTTCTGAATGAGATGACAACAACCGACGGGATGGCCGATGATCCGGACTCATGAGGCGGGCGCGCTGCGCGCGGCGCACGCCGGGCAGCAGGTCACGCTGGCCGGCTGGGTGGCGCGGCGGCGCGACCACGGCGGCGTGGTGTTCATTGACCTGCGCGACGCCAGCGGGATCGTGCAGGTCGTGCTGCGCGCCGAGGACCTGGCGCACGAGCTGCGCGCGGAGTTCTGCGTGAAGGTCACCGGCGAGGTGCGGCGGCGGCCCGCCGGGAACGAGAACCCGGAGCTCGCCACCGGCGAGGTCGAGGTGGCGGCGGCGGAGCTCGAGGTGCTCGCCGAGTGCGACCCGCTGCCTTTCCCGGTCGAGGGCGCCAGCGGCGAGCTGAGCGAGGACGTCCGGCTGCGCTACCGCTACCTGGACATCAGGCGGGCCGGGATGGCCGCCGCGCTGCGCGCCAGGTCGAGGGCCGCCTACCTGGTCAGCCAGGTGATGGCCGAGCGCGGCTTCGTGAACGTGGAGACGCCGTTCCTGACCCGCTCGACGCCGGAGGGCGCACGGGACTTCCTGGTGCCCGTCCGGCTGCGGCCCGGCAACTGGTACGCGCTGCCGCAGTCGCCGCAGCTGTTCAAGCAGCTGCTGATGGTCGCCGGGCTGGAACGCTACTACCAGCTCGTCCGCTGCTTCCGGGACGAGGATTACCGCGCCGACCGGCAGCCCGAGTTCACCCAGGTCGACATCGAGATGTCGTTCGTCACCCGGGACGACGTGATCGAGGTGGCCGAGGAGCTCCTCGCCCGGCTGTGGGCGGAGATCGCCGGCTACCGGCTGCCGCGGCCGATCGGGCGGATGGCCTACGGCGAGGCGATGGCCAGGTTCGGGTCCGACAAGCCGGACCTGCGATTCGGCTGCGAGCTTGCGGACCTGACGGCGTTCTTCGCGCAGACCGGGTTCCGGGTGTTCCAGGCACCCTACGTGGGCTGCGTGGTGATGCCCGGCGGCGCCGCGCAGACCCGGCGGGAGCTGGACGGCTGGCAGGACTGGGCGCGCTCGCGCGGCGCCCCCGGCCTGGCGTACCTGCTGGTGGACTCCTCCGGCGCGGTGTCCGGCAGCGGGCCGGTCGCCCGGCACCTGTCCGACGCCGAGCGGGCCGGGCTGCCGGCTGCGGCCGGGGCGGCGGCCGGGGACTGCGTGTTCCTCGCCGCGGGACAGCCCGGCCCGGCGCGGGAACTGCTCGGCGCGGCCCGGCTGGAGATCGGCCGCAGGTGCGGGCTGGTCGACCCGTCAGCGTGGGCGTTCACCTGGGTCGTGGACGCGCCGATGTTCGAGGACGACGGCGCGGGCGGGTGGACCGCCGTGCACCACCCGTTCACCGCGCCGCTGCCCGAGTGGGCGGAGAAGTTCACCGGCGACCCCGGCGGCGCCCTGGCCGACGCCTATGACATCGTCTGCAACGGCACCGAGATCGGCGGCGGCTCGATCCGGATCCACCGGCCGGACATGCAGCAGCGGGTGTTCGACGTCATCGGCCTGTCCCGGGAGGAGGCGAGCGCGCAGTTCGGGTTCCTGCTGGACGCGCTGCGGTACGGGCCGCCGCCGCACGGCGGTATCGCCCTCGGCTGGGACCGGATGCTGATGCTGCTCACCGGGCGGGACTCGATCCGCGAGGTGATCGCGTTCCCGAAGGCGGCGTCCGGGCTCGATCCGCTGACCGGAGCGCCCACGCCGATCACGGCCGCGCAGCGCCGCGAGGCGGGGATCGACGTCACGCCGACGGCCTGAGCCCGCCGGCCGGGCGCGCGGTTGCCCGGCAGTGGCCGGGCAACCGCGCGGGCTGTCACACTACGGACCATGCAGACGCTGGTCGCCGATCACCCGCTGGTCGCTCACAAGCTCACCGCGCTGCGCGACATCCGCACCGAGACGCCGGCCTTCCGCAGCCTTGCCGATGAGCTGGTCACCCTGCTCGCCTACGAGGCGACGCGGGACATGCGGGTGGAGCCGGTGTCGGTCACCACGCCCGTCGCCCCCGCCTCCGGCGTGCGGCTGGCCAGGCCCGTGCCCCTGGTCGTCCCGGTGCTCCGGGCCGGCATCGGCATGCTCGACGGCATGACGAGGCTGCTGCCGCAGGCCGATGTCGGCTTCGTCGGGCTGGTCCGCGACGAGAAGACGCTCGTCGCGTCCACCTACGCCGCGCGCCTGCCGGCGGACCTGGCCAACCGGGAGGCCTTCGTCCTGGACCCGATGCTGGCGACCGGAGGCACGCTGCAGACGGTGATCGCCATGCTGGTCTCCCGCGGAGCGGCGGCGGTCACCGCGATCTGCCTGCTGGCGGCGCCCGAGGGAGTCAAGCGCGTGGCTGCCGCCTTCCCGGACGACGGCCCGGCGAAGGTCCGCGTGGTGACCGCGGGGCTGGACGAGCGGCTGAACGACCGCGGGTACATCGTGCCCGGCCTCGGCGACGCCGGCGACCGGCTGTTCGGCGCCATCTGAGCCCGGCCGGAAGCTGCCTGCGCCCGCCCCCGGGCCTGGCAGCCCGCCGCCGGCTGCGCCCGGGCGCCGGCGGCTGCTCACTAGCATGGCAGCGTGACCGCCCGGCGAGCTTCCGCGCTGCTGAGAGGCATGTCACCACGGCGGCGGAGGCTCGGGATCGGCCTCGCGCTCGCGCTGCTCGCCGGAGGCGCAGCGCTGGCCGTGCTGGCCCTTGCGGCGGGCTCGCCCGGCGCTCACCCGGCGGCTGCCCGGCACCGGCTGGGCCCGGTGCTGCTCGTCCCCGGCTACGGCGGCCGGGCCGCCACGCTCGCCAGGCTGGCAGAGCGGATCGAGGCGACCGGGCGCCGCGCGATCATCGTGCGGCTTCCCGGTAACGGCACCGGCAGCCTGGTCGCCGACGCGGCCGCGCTGAACAGCGCGGTCAGCCGGGCGCTTGCGGCCGGCGCGCCCTCGGTCGACGTGATCGGCTACTCCGCGGGCGGGGTCGCCACGCTGATATGGGTGCGCGAGGACGGCGGCGCCCGCAAGGCCCGTCGCGTGGTCACGCTGGGCTCGCCGTTTCACGGCACGGCGGTCGCCGCCGGCGCGGAAGGGTTCCTGCCCGGCGCCTGCCCCGCTGCCTGCCAGCAGCTTGCGCCCGGCAGCACGCTGCTGCGCGGCCTGAACGCCGCCGGCGCGGCCGGCCTGCCGCCCTGGCTGTCGGTGTGGACGACCGATGACGCGACCGTCGTCCCGCCCGACTCGGCGCGGCTGGCGGGCGCGGTCAACGTGCAGCTCCAGTCGGTCTGCCCGGGGCTGAGCGTCACTCACTCCGAGCTTCCCGACGACCCGTCGGTCACCGCCATGGTGCTGGGGGCCATCGGCCCGGGACCGCTCAGGCGGCCCACCGCGGCGGACTGCCGCCGGGCCGGCTGAGCGCCCGCCCGGTCAGCTCGTGATGTCCTTGGTCGCGAAGTTGGCCCACGCGGCGCCGAGGAAGACCGCGACGTACACCGCCTGCACTGCGAAGCCGCGGTCGATGTTGCGCCACAGGATCGGCTCACGGAAGAAGTCCACCCAGGCCAGCCAGTACCGGGTCGGCAGGTACGGGCTGACCGCGGCCGCCGCGCTGAGCGTCACCAGAACCTCGCTGGTGACCAGCCCCGCCAGCGCGCCGAGCGCGGCGCCGAGAGCGGAGTCGGCGACCGTGGACAGGAACAGCGCGATCGCCCCGACGCCGAGCATCGACACGGTGATGAACGCGACCGCGCCGAGCGTCCGGACCAGCACCTGAGCGGGCGTGATGCTGGTGCCCGAGAGCGAGATCGCCGCGAGGTTGCTCGTCGTGACGCCGCTGGCGGTGACCGCCACGGGCTTGCTGCCGAACAGGATCGTCCCGGTCGCGTACGAGGTCACCGCGACCGCGACGACCGCGATCAGCACGTACACGATCAGCGTGACCAGCTTCGCCAGCAGCAGCCGGGTCCGGCCGACCGGCCGGGCGATCAGGTAGCGCAGCATGCCGGAGCTGGCCTCGCCCGCGATCGAGTCGCCTGCGGTGACCGCGACGGCCACCGGGAGGAAGATCGGCAGTACCACCGCCAGCGCAGCCGCCGGGTACAGCGAGCCATTGGTCAGCACCGCCGACAGCAGCGCCGGGCCCTGGCCCGGCGCCGGCGCCAGGTGAGTCACCGCCACGAACACCGCCACCACCACCGGCAGCAGGCACAGCAGCGCGACGCTGGCCCAGCTCCGGGGGCGACGGGCCAGCTTGGCCAGCTCCACCCGGATCACCTCGCGCCCCCGGCCCCAGCCCCGCGGCCGGGCCGCGGCGCGTCGACGCGATCCGAGCCGGAACCGGTCACTGCCAGCACGACCTGCTCGAGCTCGCGCCGCTCCTGCCGGATCTCGGCTACCCGCACGCCGGCTGCCACCAGCCGCGCGGTGATCTCCGCCGGGTCGATCGCGGCCACCACCAGCAGATCCCCGTCCCGCAGCCGCACGTGCCCGTCGAGCAGCGCCGCGGCCCGGTCGGCGTCCGGGCTGCGGACCAGCACCCGCCCGGTCGGGCCGCGCAGCTCGTCGAGGCCCGCCTGGAGGACCAGCCTGCCCCGGTCGAGCACGCCCACCCGGGTGCAGAACTGCTCCACCTCGGCGAGCTGATGGCTGGACAGGAACACCGTCGTGCCGGCCCGGTTCAGCTCGGTGAGCAGGTCGCGCACCTCGCGGATGCCCTGCGGGTCCAGCCCGTTAGTTGGCTCGTCCAGGATCAGCAGCCGCGGGGAGCGGAGGATCGCGGCGGCCAGGCCGAGCCGCTGCCGCATGCCGAGCGAGTACTTGCGGACCGGGCGGCCGTCGATGCCGCCCAGGCCGACCCGCTCCAGCGCCTCGGCGATGCGGCGGCGCCTGCCGCGCCTGCCGCCCGCGGGCCCCGCACGCCCCGCGGGCCCCGCGGGCCCAGCCGCGTCGATCAGCGCCAGGTTCGCCCTGCCGGACAGGTGCCCGTAGGCCGACGGTCCCTCGACCAGCGACCCGACCTGCGGCAGCACCTCGGCCAGCCGCGCCGGTACCGGCCGGCCCAGCACCTCGATCTCGCCGCTGGTCGCGAACACCAGGCCGAGCAGCATCCTGATCACGGTGGTCTTCCCCGAGCCGTTCGGGCCGAGGAAGCCATACCGGTCACCCTCCCGCACGTCGAGGTCGACGCCGCCGACGGCGAGCACGCCGCCGTAGCGCTTCGTCAGCGACCGGGTGACGATCACCGTGCCATCCCCGCGCTCTCCGCGCCTCCCGCGCCCCCCGCGCCAGGCATCCAGCCGTGCATCCGCTACCCCGATCCCACGCTGGCCATCAGGTCGGTGGCCGCCTGCTCCAGCAGCGCCGCCGTGACCGCGCCGGTGAGCAGGTAGACAGGCCCGCCGTAGGAAGGCCGGGCCAGCACCACGTTCAGCAGCGGCGTGCTGACCAGCACTCCGGTGCCGCCAGTGAGCTGGATCTGCGCGCCGGCGGCGAGCGCCACGCTGAGCGCCCGGGTGCCGGTCCCGGCCGGGAGCGGCAGCACGGCGAACCTGTCGAAGCCCGACCCGTACGCCGCGACGTCCGTGAGCCCGGCTGGCACGCCCGCCCGGCGCTGGCCGGCAAGGACGCCGGGCAGCGGCGGCGCGAACGCGTTCAGGATGCCGGAGACATCAGGGAGCCGGGCGGTCGTGACGCCGACTCCGGGCGCGGGGTCGGGGGTCACGGTCGCCAGCGCCGGCCGCTGCTCGGTCAGGTCCAGGAACCGGGAGGTCAGCACCGGGGCGGCGGCCGCCCGGCGGGATGACCCCGCCCGCTCGCCCGGTGAGCCTGCCCGGCCGAACACCTCAACCTGCACCGGCAGTCCGGTCACCGGGTCGGCCCAGATGTCCACCGCGGCGATAGTGGTGCCGGGCTGCGCCGGGACCAGCCGCAGCCCGGCCGCCGCCACCCCGGCCACGCGCTGCGAGCCCAGCCGCGAGATCCGGTCCGCGGGCGAGGCGAAGCCGAGCAGCCGCCGGGCCAGCGCCGGCGGCAGCAGGTCCGCTGCCCGCGGCAGCCGGACCGGCTGCGCGCCGGTGATCCTGGTCAGCAGGCCGCGTGAGTAGTCCCAGACATAGGTATCCCGCCCCACCCGGTAGGTGTCCTGCTCACTGGCGGCCTGCAGCACGTCGGACCGCCAGTGCCCGGGCGAGCGGTACCAGGCGTACTGGTCGGTCACGCCGTCCAGCAGGCCGATCACCGACCCGAGGTCAGGCAGTTGCGGAAAGTCCAGGTTCATGTCCGTCTCGGCGTACCCCTGGTACGGCCGGCCTGCCGAGGCCATGATCCTCGCCCGGAGCTGCGCGGCGGTCAGCGGCGACCCCGGCACCGGGAGCGCCGCGACCACGGCGGGCAGCGCGCACAGCGCGGCGACGCCCGCCGCCACCGTTGCCCACCTGCGCCGCCTGCCCGGAGCAGCCACGCTCTCACAGTACGTCGGGCAGGCCGCGGCATCCTCCCCCGGCGACCCCGCTGCCCCGGCTAGGTTCCCATCGGATGCCAGACGGTCTTGGTCTCCAGGAACGCCAGCATCCGCCGCGGGCTCGGCCGCGCCGCCCAGTCCTCCTCCGCGGCGAACACTCGCTTGACGTTCCCGGCCGCCAGCCGCTCCAGCTCCGGGCGGCCGGAGGGGGCAGCCCCGGTGAGGTCGATCGCGTTCACGTCCATGTGCGCCGCGAGCACCGGGGCAAGCTCGGCCTGCCGCCCGGTCAGCACGTTCACCACGCCGCCGGGCAGGTCCGAGGTTGCCAGCACCTCGGCCAGGGTGACCGCGGGGAGCGGCCGGTCCTCGCTGGCCACCACCACCGCGGCGTTGCCGGTGGCGATGACCGGCGCTACCACGCTGACCAGCCCGAGCAGGCTGGACCCGGCAGGGGCGAGGACCGCGACCACTCCGGCCGGCTCCGGGACGCTGAAGTTGAAGAACGGCCCGGCGACGGGGTTGGCGGCCCCGGCCACCTGGGCGACCTTGTCCGGCCACCCCGCGTACCACACCCAGCGGTCGACTGACGCCGCCACAATGCGTTCTGCCTCGGATTTCTTAAGGCCCTCAGAAAGAACGATCTCCCGTGCGAACTGCGCGGCGCGCCCCTCGAGCATCTCCGCCACCCTGTAGAGCACCTGGCCGCGGTTGTAGGCGGTCGCGCCTGCCCACGCCGGCTGCGCGGCCCGGGCCGCGACCACGGCGTCCCTGGCATCCTTGCGGGAGGCCATGGCAGCGTGGGCCAGCAGGGCGCCGTTCCGGGCGCGGACCGGGTAGGACCGGCCGGACTCCGACCGCGGGAACGCGCCGCCGATGAACAGCTTGTAGGTCTTGCGCACGTCCAGCCGCGTGCCCTCCGCCCCGTCCTCCTGGCCGGGCAGGACGTCCCGGCCGGGACGTCCGGGACGGTCAGGCATCGACGTAAGCGGCCAGGCCGTGCCTTCCGCCCTCCCGGCCGAACCCGGACTCCCGGTACCCGCCGAACGGGGACGCCGGGTCGAACCGGTTGTAGGTGTTGGCCCAGACCACGCCGGCGCGCAGCCGGCTCGCCATCCACAGGATCCGGCTGCCCTTCTCCGTCCACACACCGGCGGACAGCCCGTAGGGAGTGTTGTTCGCCTTGGCGACGGCCTCCTCCGGAGTCCGGAACGTCAGCACGGACAGGACGGGGCCGAATATCTCCTCCCGGGCGATCCGGTGCGACTGGCTCACCCCGGTGAACACGGTGGGCGGGAACCACAGCCCCCGGCCCGGCAGCTCGCACGGCGGCGACCAGCGATGCGCGCCCTCGGCCTCGCCGGACGCCGCCAGCTCGGTGATCTTGTCGAGCTGCTGACGGGAGTTGATCGCGCCGATGTCGGTGTTCTTGTCCAGCGGGTCGCCGATCCGCAGCGTCGTCAGCCGGGCGCGGAGGCGGTCGGTCACCGCCTCGGCGACCGACTCCTGCACCAGCAGCCGTGACCCCGCACAGCAGACGTGCCCCTGGTTGAAGAAGATCCCGTTGACGATGCCCTCGATGGCCTGGTCGACCGGGGCGTCGTCGAACACCACGTTCGCGGCCTTGCCGCCCAGTTCCAGGGTCAGCCTCTTGCCGGTGCCCGCGACGGCGCGCTGGATCTCCTTGCCGACCTCGGTGGATCCGGTGAACGCCACCTTGTCCACGCCGGGGTGGGCGACCAGTGCCCGCCCGGTGCCCCCCGCGCCGGTCACGATGTTCACCACGCCGGGCGGCAGCTCCGCCTCCTGGCAGACCTGAGCCAGCAGCAGCGCGGTCAGCGGCGTGGTCTCGGCCGGCTTGAGCACGCAGGTGTTCCCGGCCGCGAGCGCCGGCGCCAGCTTCCACGCCGCCATCAGCAGCGGGAAGTTCCACGGGATCACCTGGCCGGCCACGCCGAGCGGCCGCGGCTCCGGGCCGAGCCCGGCGTACTCCAGCTTGTCCGCCCAGCCGGCGTGGTAGAAGAAGTGCGCCGCGGCCAGCGGGACATCCACGTCCCGGGCCTCCCGGATCGGCTTGCCGTTGTCGATCGACTCCAGCACCGCGAACTCCCGGGACCGCTCCTGCAGGATCCGGGCGATCCGGTACAGGTACTTGGCCCGCTCGGCGGCCGGCATCGGGCCCCAGGTGCCCTCGTAGGCGGCGCGGGCCGCCGTCACGGCGCGGTCCACGTCCTCCGGCCCGGCCTCGGCCACCCGGGCGAGCGGCTCCTCGGTGGCCGGGTTGATGGTGGCGAATGTCGCGCCGGTGGCGGCGGGGGTGAACTCCCCGTCGATGAACAGCCCGTACTCCTCGTCAATGGAGACGACGTCCCGGCTTTCCGGCGCGGCGGCATAGTCCCATGCCGCGGCGTGCTCAGGGGGCGCGCCGGTCACGCTCGCCGAGCCTGCCGCGCCGTGGAAGCCCTTCTCCGTCCGCATCCGCCGTCCCTCGACCGCCCGAGCACCGCCGCAGATCACCAGCGTCCTGGTCCCTCATTCTCGCATGGCCGCCGTGCGGTGCCGGCTGGCCGCGGAAAGCGGCTACCGTGGAGCCTGCCGGGCCCGGCAGCCGTGAAGGCGGCACGTGCGCCCGGCTTCCCCGACAGCATGCGGCCGGCTGGCCCGTGCCGCAGATCCCGAAGGTGACGCCGTGTCGAAGGGCGCGAGGAACCGGGCGGGCAGCGCCCGCCAGCAGCGGCTCGCGGAGATCCGGGCAGCCGAGCGCAGGGCCCGGCTGCGCCGTCAGATCCTGATAGCGACCGCGGCCATGGTCGTGGTCGCCGGAATCGTCGCCGGGGTCGTGGCCGGCCTCAGCGGCGGCGGCAGCAAGGCGCCCGCCGCGGCGCAGCGGATGGGCCCCGAGGGCATCCCGCTGGAGGACGGGCCGGCGCTGGCCCCCGCCAGCACGGCGGCGACCGGCCAGACCGTGGACGGGATCCAGTGCGACGCCAGCGAGCAGGTCGTCTACCACATTCACGCGCATCTCGCGGTGTACGTGAACGGCCAGCCGCGGAAGATACCGCTCGGCGTCGGCATCGTCGAGCCAGTGGTGCAGCAGACCTCGAACGGCCCGTTCGCCTCCGCCAGCCGCTGCTACTACTGGCTGCACACGCACACCACGGACGGGATCATCCACATCGAGTCGCCGAGCCAGCGCACCTACACGCTGGGGCAGTTCTTCGATATCTGGCGCCAGCCGCTGTCGCCGACCCAGGTCGGGCCGGCCACCGGCCGCCTCACGGTGTTCGTCGACGGCCGCCGCTACGCCGGCAACCCGCGCTCGATCCCGCTCCGGCCGCACGCCGACATCCAGATCGACGTCGGGAAGGTGGTCCCGCCGCAGCCGGTGAACTGGTCCAGGTCCCAGCTCTAGGCGAGGCAGCGGTCCCGGCGACATGATGCGGCGCAGGATCCTCACCGGGCTCGCCGCGGCCATGCTGGCCGCGGCCGCCTGCGGCTGCGCCAGCGCCCCCGCGAGCCAGGGCACCGGGCCGGGAACATCCTCCCCGGCAACGGCGCCGGCCTCGGCCCCCGCCACCGGTCCGCCGGCCGTCAGGCACCGCCCCGGCCGCGCCGCGTCCCTGCGGGTGCTGACCGAGCCCGGCAGCGGGATAGGGCCGGTCTACCGCCTCATCTCGGGGGCGCGGTCCAGCATCGACCTGACCATGTACGAGCTAGCCGACCCGGTCGCCGAGGCGGACCTGGCCGCGGCCGCCGGGCGCGGCGTGGACGTCCGGGTCCTCCTCGACCAGCACCTGGAGAAGGACCGTAACCGCAGCGCCTACGACTACCTGGCCGCCCGCGGCGTGCACGTGCGATGGGCCCCGGCCGGCACGACCTACCACCAGAAGACCCTCACCGTCGACGATGACGTGTCGGTCATCATGACGCTCAACTTCGTCGCCTCTGATTACCCCGACACCAGGGACTTCGCCGTCATCGACACCAGGCGGGCAGATGTCCGTGCCATCGTGGCCACCTTCGACGCCGACTTCGCCGGCCGCGCCGTCTTTCCACCCGACGGCACCGACCTGGTCTGGTCGCCGACGAACGCCCAGCAGGCCGTCCTCTCGATCATCGGCGGGGCCACGCACACCCTGGCGGTGGAGACCGAGGAGATGGACGACCCCGAGGTCACGAGCGCCCTGGCCGCTGCCGCAGAGCGGCACGTGAAGGTCACCCTCACCATGACGGCTGACCCCGAATGGGATCAGGCCCTCGCCGAGCTGGCCGCCGCCGGGGTGCACATCCGGCTGTCCCCCGACAACGGCGGCGCCCTGTATATCCATGCCAAGGCGATCGTCGCCGACGCCGGCCGACGCGGCCAGCGGGTGCTGGTCGGCTCGCAGAACTTCTCGGTGGCCAGCCTCGACTACAACCGGGAGCTCGGCATCCTGACAAGCGACCGGGCAGTCGTGTCCGCCATCGCTGCCACCCTCGCAAGCGACTTCGCCAGCGCCGAGCCCTACTCGGCGGCGCCCGCCTCCAGCCCGGCCGGGCCAGGCCCCGCACGCGCGTGGTGCAGGGCCACCGCGAGCGTCTACAACGCCTACGACGATGAGAACAACGTCTACGTGCACTCCAACCAGCCGTACCGGACCGCGACCGCCTCGGCCGGGGGCTACTCGCACAGCTATCCCACCAACGGCTCCGGCTATGCGGAGATCTACCTCAACGGCCCCGCGCCCGGGGCCCGGATCACGGTGACGGTCGGCGGCGCGACCTGCACCACCAGCGACTGATGCGTCAGTCCACGGTGAAGTAGTCGGGACCGGCGTAGGCGCCGGTTAGCTGCTTGGCGCGCTGCATCAGCAGGTCGTTGAGCAGGCTGGAGGCGCCAATCCGGAAGAGCCCCGGGGTCAGCCAGGCCGGGCCGGCCGTCTCGCGCACCAGCACCAGGTAGCGGATCGCGTCCTTGGCGGTGCGGATCCCGCCCGCGACCTTGACTCCCACCCGCCGGCCGCCGGTCTGCGCGAAGTCCCGGGCGGCGCTCAGCATGACCAGCGCCGCCGGGAGCGTGGCCGCCGGGGTGACCTTGCCCGTCGAGGTCTTGATGAAGTCGGCCCCGGCCAGCATGGCCAGCCAGGATGCCCGCGCCACGTTGTCCAGGGTGGCCAGCTCGCCGGTCTCCAGGATCACCTTCAGGCAGGTGCCGGCACAGGCCTCGCGGACCGCGCGGATCTCCTCGTACACATGCCCGTAGCGGCCGGCCAGGAAGGCGCCGCGGTCGATGACCATGTCCACCTCGTCCGCGCCGGCCGCGACCGCATCGGCGACGTCGGCGAGCTTGACGGCGAGCGAGGCCCGGCCGGACGGGAACGCGGTGGCCACCGAGGCGACGGCCACGCCTGATCCGTCCAGTTCCCTGCGGGCGACCGCGACCAGGTCGGGGTACACGCACACGGCCGCGACCGGCGGCACCGCCGGGTCGGCCGGGTCCGGACGCCGGGCCTTGCCGCACAGCGCGGCCACCTTGCCCGGCGAGTCGGCGCCCTCCAGGGTGGTCAGGTCCACCATCCGGATCGCGGTCTCCAGCGCCCACAGCTTGGCGCCGTGCTTAATCGAGCGGGTGGCCAGCGCGGCCGCCCTGGCCTCAGCGCCGGCCTGATCCACCCCCGGCAGCCCGTGCAGCACCTGGCGCAGCGCCGCGTCCGAGGTCGCGACCTGGTCGAGCCACTGCCGGTCGGCGGCGGCCTGGGTGATGGTCACAAGCCCGACGTTACCCGCGCCGCGGCGGCCTGGCACCCGGCGATTGCGCCGTGCCGGGGAGCAGTCCCGCGAAGCCGGGCTTGATGACGTCGTTGATGAGTGCCAGCCGCTCGTCGAACGGGGCGAAGGCGCTCTTCATGGCGTTGATCGTGAGCCACTGAATGTCCGCCCAGCCGTAGCCGAACGCCTCAGCGAGGGCGTGGAACTCCGAGGACAGGCTGACCGCGCTCATCAGCCGGTTGTCGGTGTTCACCGTGACCCGGAAGGACAGCTCGCGCAGCAGCCCGATCGGGTGGTCCTTGATCGACGTGGCGGCGCCGGTCTGCACGTTCGACGTCGGGCACATCTCCAGCGGGATCCGGCGGTCCCGGACGTAGCCGGCCAGCCTGCCGAGCGAGGCCGACCCGTCGGGTGCGACGCTGATGTCATCGATGATCCGGACCCCGTGGCCGAGCCGCTCCGCGCCGCACCACTGCAGCGCCTCCCAGATCGACGGCAGCCCGAACCCCTCCCCTGCGTGGATCGTGATGTGGAAGTTCTCCCTTGCCACGTACTGGAACGCATCCAGGTGCCGGGTCGGCGGGCTGCCTGCCTCGGCGCCCGCGATGTCGAAGCCGACCACGCCGGCGTCCCGGTGCCGCACCGCGAGCTCTGCGATCTCCAGCGACCGGGCTGCCGTGCGCATCGCGGTCAGCAGCGCGTACACGGTGACCGGCCGTCCGGTGCTGCCGCGCCGGAACCCCTCCAGCACCGCCTCGACCACCTGGTCCAGGCCGAGCCCCCCGGAGACGTGCAGCTCGGGCGCGAACCTGACCTCGGCGTAGACGACCCCGTCGGCCGCCAGGTCCTCGGCGCACTCGGCGGCGACCCGGATGAGCGCCTCCCGCGTCTGCATTACGGCCACCGTGTGCTGGAACGCCTCCAGGTACAGCTCCAGGTTGCCGCGCTGCGCCGACCCGGCCATCCAGTGCTCGAGCTCCGCCGCGTCGGTCGTGGGAAGGCCCTGGTAGCCCGACTCCCTGGCCAGGTCGATGATCGTGGCCGGCCTTAGCCCGCCGTCCAGGTGATCGTGCAGCAGCACCTTCGGCACGGCGCGGATCTGGTCAAGGGTCGGCGGGGCAGGCGCGACGCGAGGCATGCCACTCATTGTCTCTTATCCTGGCGCGGAGCGGCAGGGCAGCGGCGGCCAGCCTCGGGCAGCAGCGGACCTGGCCCGCGGGTCACGGGCCGATGCGCTCCAGCACCAGCGGGACCGGCTCCGGCGGCTGCGGCCCGATCTCGACGGCGTCCTCCAGCGCGGCCAGCGCGGCTGGGCAGCGCCGCGGATCGTCCGTGCGCAGCTCCAGCACCGGCTGGCCCTCGGCCACCGGCTCGCCGGGCTTGACCAGGCACCGGATGCCCGCCGCGTGGTCCACGGGGTCCTCCTTGCGAGCCCGGCCCGCGCCGAGCCGCCAGGTTGCAACGCCCACCGCCCTGGCATCGAGACGGCGGACGACGCCTGACCGCCGGGCGGGCACCACCTCGAGGTGACGGGCAGGCCGCAGCGGGGCATCCGGGTCGCCGCCCTGGGCGCGGACCATCCGGCGGAACCGGTCCAGGGCCCGGCCGTCGGCGAGGGCTGCCGCGGGGTCGGCGTCGATGCCGGCCAGCGCCAGCATCTCCCGGGCGAGCGCCAGCGTCACCTCGCAGAGGTCGGCGTACTGCTCGGTGTCGCCGGATAGCACCGCGACGGCCTCCTGCACCTCGACCGCGTTGCCGACGGCGCGCCCGAGCGGCGTGTCCATGCTGGTCAGCAGGGCACTGGTGGGCACGCCGTGCTCGGCGCCGAGCTGCACCATGGTCCTCGCCAGCCGCCGGGCGTCGTCCAGCCGGGTCAGGAACGCGCCGCTGCCCACCTTGACGTCCAGGACCAGCGCGGATGTCCCCTCGGCGATCTTCTTCGACATGATCGAGCTGGCGATCAGCGGGATGGACTCCACGGTCGCGGTCACGTCGCGCAGCGCGTACAGCCGCTGGTCGGCGGGTGCGAGCCCGGGCCCGGCAGCACAGATCACGCAGCCGGCGTCGGCGAGCGCCGCGAGCATCTGCCCGGGCGGCAGGAACGCCCGCCACCCCGGGATCGACTCCATCTTGTCAAGGGTGCCGCCGGTATGCCCGAGTCCCCGTCCCGACAGCTGCGGCACCGCGGCGCCGCAGGCGGCGACCAGCGGCACCAGGATCAGCGACACCTTGTCGCCCACCCCGCCGGTGGAGTGCTTGTCGACGGTCGGGGCGGCCACCGGGCTCAGGTCAAGCCGCTCGCCGGAGCTCACCATGGCCGCGGTCCAGGCGCGCAGCTCAGCCGCATTAAGCCCGCGAAAGTAGATCGCCATCAGCAGCGCCGACATCTGCTCGTGGGCGATCTGCCCGGCGGTATAGCCCTCGATCAGGCCGCGGATCTCCGCATCGGCCAGCGCCCGCCCGTCGCGCTTGGCCCGGATGAGCTCGACCGCCTCAGGCACCGGACGGCCCCGCCGGCCCCCGCTCACGCCGGGCGGCCAGGTCACCCCCGCCGAACGCGCCGGGCAGCAGGTCAGCGAGGGTGCGGATGCCATCCGCTGTCTCGACGAGCAGGCCCGGGCCGCCCGCCTCCAGCAGCAGCTGCCGGCAGCGCCCGCAGGGCGCCAGCGGCTGGCCGTCCCCCGCCACCACGCTGACCGCTGCGAGGGTTCCGCCCCCCGACGCGTGCAGCGCGCAGACGAGCCCGCACTCGGCGCACAGGGTCAGCCCGTAGGAGGCGTTCTCGACATTGCACGCGGCCACCACCCGGCCGTCGGAGACCAGGCCCGCCGCCCCGACCCGCAGTCCGGAGTAGGGTGCGTAGGCGTTCGCCGCGGCGGCTGCCGCAGCCTCCCGCAGCCCCGGCCAGTCGACCTCCACGGTACCCTCCGCTCTGCCGTCCGCTGCCGGCTCGCGGGCATTCTCCCGTGCCGAGCGGCGTCCTATGATCATAAGGATCTCGATTCGGCAACAGCGCTAGCCCTGCGGCGGCGTGGGACTTCCGCTGCGGTATCAGCCAGGACTAGCCTTCGGTGATCCCGGGGGGGTTCTCGGGAGATTCACAGCCAGCCGGCCGGGGCGTAGCCAGTGGCCGGTGACCTTCCCGGCAGCCGCACGGTGCCGGAGTGCAAGGAGGTAACCGTGAGAGCGAACATCCGGATGGCCGCGGCGCTCGGCGCCGCGGCACTGCTGGCCACTGCCTGCGGGTCCAGTTCGCCGAGCTCATCGACCAGCCCGTCAAAGTCCTCGTCGCCCGCCACCAGCAGCGCGAAGTTCCTCGGCTGCATGGTGACCGACACCGGCGGGATCGACGACCGGTCCTTTAATGCATCGTCATGGCAGGGCATGCAGCAGGCGCAGGCCGCCGAGCCGAGCAAGATCAAGGTCCAGTACCTGCAGTCCACCACATCGGCCGACTACGCCTCGAATATCAGCGCGTTCCTGGCCAAGAAGTGCGGGATCATCGTCACCGTCGGGTTCCTGATGGGCCCGGCGACGCAGACCGCCGCTAAGGCCAACCCGAGCCAGAAGTTCGCGATCGTGGACTACAGCTACACCCCGCCGATGAAGAACATCGACGCGCTGCTGTTCGACACGGTGCAGGACGGGTTCCTGGGCGGCTACCTCGCCGCCGGGATGACCAAGACTGGCAAGGTCGCAACGTTCGGCGGCGAGAAGCTGTCCACCGTCACCATCTACATGGACGGGTTCTGGGACGGCGTGCAGTACTACAACTCCCAGCACGGCACTCACGTCCAGGTGCTCGGCTGGAACGAGAAGACGCAGACCGGCGAGTTCACCAACAGCTTCACCGACCTGACCGCCGGCCAGCGGATCACCAGCCAGTTCATCAGCGAGGGCGCGGACATCATCTTCCCGGTCGCCGGCGGCGTCGGGCTCGGTGCCGCGAAGGCCGTGCAGCAGGCGGACGCAAGCTTCGGCTCCCAGAAGGTCAACATGATGTGGGTTGACACCGACGGCTGCATCAGCGCCCCGCAGTACTGCAAGTACTTCATCACCAGCGTGGAGAAGGGCATCCAGACGGCGGTGCGCAACGCCGTGACCTCTGCGGCGAACGGGACGTTCAAGGGCGGCAACTACATCGGGACGCTGGCCAACGGCGGCGTCACGCTGGCGCCGTTCCACGACTTCGCGAGCAAGATCCCGGCGTCGCTGAAGGCCGAGCTGACGAAGGTCAAGGCGGACATCATCAGCGGCAAGATCAAGCCGGCCACCAAGTCGCCGGTCTAGGCCGCCAGGCCGGCCTGCCCGCTGCCGCCCGGGTGACCGGGTATCCCGGCACAGTGCATGCATCCGGGGCAGCGGGCAGGCCGGCGCCTCCGTCGCAGCATGGCCGGAAGGGGCGTCGTGGAACTAGAGCTTCGCGGGATCACGAAGCGCTTCGGCAGCCTCGTGGCCAACGATCGCATCGACCTGACTGTCAGGCCCGGCGAGATACGCGGCCTGCTCGGCGAGAACGGGGCTGGCAAGACCACCCTGATGAACATCCTCTACGGGCTGGTGCACCCGGATGAGGGAGAGATCCGGATCGACGGCAAGCCGGTGACGATCCGCTCGCCGAAGGACGCTATCGCCGCCCGGATCGGCATGGTTCACCAGCACTTCATGCTCGTGCCGGTGTTCACCGTGGCCGAGAACGTGATGCTGGGACAGGAGCGGACCCGGCTGCTCGGGCTGCTGGACAGGCGCCAGGCCCGGCGTGACGTCCGGGACCTGTCGGCCCGGTACGGGATGAACATCGATCCCGATGCCCGCATCGAGCACCTGCCGGTGGGCGTACAGCAGCGCGTTGAGATCATCAAGGCGCTGATCCGCCAGGCCAGCGTGCTCATCCTCGACGAGCCGACTGCCGTGCTCACGCCGGGCGAGACCGAGGACCTGTTCCGGATCATGCGGGAGCTTCGTGAGGCCGGCAAGTCGATCGTGTTCATCACGCACAAGCTCAGGGAGGTCCAGGCCATCTCCGACTCGATCACGATCATCCGCCGCGGCCGGGTGGTCGGGGAACGGCCGCCGACGGCGACCGACGCCGAGCTGGCGTCGCTGATGGTCGGCCGGCAGGTGCAGCTGCAGGTCAGCAAGACCGCGGCGTCCCCTGGCGATGTCGTGCTCGACGTCGCCGGCCTGACCGTCCGGGACCAGCACGGCGGCAGCGTGGTGAACGACGTCAGCTTCGAGGTGCGGGCGGGCGAGATACTCGGGATCGCCGGCGTGCAGGGCAACGGGCAGACCGAGCTGTGCGAGGCGCTGATGGGCCTGGTGCCCTCCTCCGGGACGGTCAGGCTCGGCGGCCGCGACATCAGCAATGCCAGCCCGCGGGACCGGCTGCGAGCCGGCATCGGGTACATCCCCGAGGACCGCCAGGAGGATGGCCTGGTGGGCCAGTTCTCCGTGGCCGACAACCTCGTCCTCGACGTGTACGACCGGAAGCCGTACGCCTCTGGCGTGGCCCTCGACCTCGCCGCGATCCGGGCGCATGCGCGTGACCGCGTTGCCGAGTTCGACGTGCGCACCTCCTCGATCCACTCCGCCGTCGGCACGCTGTCCGGCGGCAACCAGCAGAAGGTCATCCTGGCTCGCGAGGTCGGCAGGGACGTCCGGCTGCTGCTTGCCAGCCAGCCCACCCGCGGTCTCGACGTCGGCTCGATCGAGTTCGTGCACCGCCGCCTGATCGAGCAGCGCGATCGCGGGGTGGCAGTCGTGATCATCTCCTCCGAGCTCGACGAGATCTACGCGCTCGCCGACCGCATCGCCGTGATGTATGAGGGCAGGATCACCGGGTTCCGCCCGCCGACGGTCCCGGCAGCCGAGCTCGGCCTGCTGATGACCGGCGCGACCGAGCAGGCGGCCGGGACCGCGCAGGCGGCCGGAACGGACGGCATGGCGGGAGCAGCCACCGTGGCGGCCGACCCGGACCGGAGCGCAGGCGGTGACGACAGGGGCGCCGGGGCCGCGAGCCCGGAAGCCGGCGCATGAGCAGGGACCGAGGCAGCGGAGTGAGCCGATGAGCGGACCGAGCCCGGACGGGCACCCGGGGCAGGCCACCGGGGGTTCAGGAACGGCCAGCCCGGCCGCGTCCCGCGCCGCCGAGTACGGGCGCGCCGTCATCACCGCGATCATCGAGGGCAACCAGGCGGTCGTCACGATCCTCGCGATCTTCGCGGCGCTGGTGGTAGGCGGCCTGATAATCGCGTTCAGCGACACCACCGTGCTGCACGCCTGGGGGTCGTTCTTCTCCGCCCCCGGCGCCGCGCTCTCGGCGACCTGGAACTCCGTCGCCGCCGCCTACTCCGCGATGTTCGAGGGCGCGATCTTCAGCCCGGGCACGGTCGCGGCGGCCTTCCACGGCGGATCGGTCGGAGCCATCTTCTACCCGCTGTCAGAGACTGCATCCAAGGCGACCCCGCTCATCCTGACCGGGCTCTCGGTTGCGGTGGCGTTCCGCGCCGGGCTGTTCAACATCGGAGCGGCGAGCCAGTGGATCGGCGGCGGCATCATCGTTGCCTACCTCGGCTTCGCGGTCAGCCTGCCTCCGGTCATTCACGTGGTCGTGTGCGTGCTGGGAGGATTCGCCGGCGGGGCCGTGATCGGCTGGATGGTCGGCGAGCTGAAGGCCCGGACGGGCGCCCACGAGGTCATCGTCACGATCATGCTCAACTACGTGATGTACAACCTGCTGTCCTACCTGCTCGGGTCGCCGAGCCTGCTGCAGCTACCCGGCCAGGCGAACCTGGTCAGCCCGAACATCGCGGCCAACGCCGAGCTTCCGCACGTGGGCGGCCCGCCCCCGCAGGTCGGCGTCGGCTTCCTGATCGCGCTGGCGGCAGCGGCAGGGGTGGGATGGCTGCTGCAGCGCAGCACGGTGGGCTTCGAGTTCCGCAGCGTAGGGGCGAACCCGAGCGCCTCGCGCAGCGCCGGGATGAGCGTCGAGCGCACCTGGGCGCTGGCCATGCTGATCGCGGGCGGGCTCGCCGGGCTGAGTGCCGCCACGGTCATCCAGGGCACCGACCTGAGCCTGAACTTCCAGAGCTACGGCACCTACGGGATCGACGGCATCACGGTCGCGCTGCTCGGCCGGGCCAGGCCGGCCGGCGTCGTGCTGGCGGCGCTGCTGTTCGGCGCGCTTCGGGCGGGCGGGACGATCATGCAGGTCGATACGAGCGTGCCGGTCGACCTGGTGTCCGTGCTGCAGGGGCTGATCGTGCTGTTCGTGGCCGCGCCCCCGCTGATCCGGGCGATCTTCCGGCTTCGCGGTACCCGGGCAGCCGGCGTGGCGGGGGCCGAGGCCGTGGCGAAGGGGTGGAACGGATGACCAGCCTCGCCGCCGTGCAGGCTCGCGCCGGGATCAGCCTCAGCCGGCGGGTGGCGACGGCCGCCACGTTCCTCGCCTTCGGCCTGGTGAACATCCTGGTGTTCGGGGCGCATGCGCATCACGGCGACGCGACGTTCACCTTCTCCCTGATCGGCGCGAAGGTCACGGTGCCGCCGCTGCACGTGCCGGCCGCGCTGGGCTGCTATGTGCTGGGGGCGGCGACAATAGCGATCGCGGCGGCGCGGCTGACGGTCCTGGACTCGGTGGCTGCCCGGCGCGTCATGATCGGTGCCGTGCTCGTCTTCTTCGCGATCTCGCTGCTGCTGTGGGCCGACGCAGGAAACGAGATTCCGGTCAACATCGTGGTCCTGCTGCAGAACACGCTCGTCGGCTCGATCCCGCTGATCCTCGGTGCGATGGCGGGCTGCATGGGCGAGCGGGCAGGCGTCATCAACATCGCGATCGAGGGCCAGCTGCTGCTCGGCGCGTTCGCTGCGGCCGTCGTCGCCAGCGCGCTCTCCGGGCTCTGGCTCGGCCTGGTCACCGGTTCCCTGGCGGGCGGGCTGGTCGGCCTGGTGCTGGCCGTGTTCGCCATCCGCTTCCTGGTTGACCAGATCATCCTGGGGGTCGTACTGAACCTGCTGATCAGCGGCATCACCGGGTACCTGTACGACAGGCTGCTGGTGCCGGACGCGAACACGTTCAACAGCGCGCCGACGTTCGGCGCGCTGAAGGTCCCGGCGCTCGGCGACATCCCGATCATCGGCCCCGTCTTCTTCGACTCGACGATCTTCCTGTACATCACCTACGCCGCAGTGATCTTCGTGCAGGTCGGGCTGTTCAGCACCAGGTGGGGGCTGCGGGTACGGGCCGTGGGCGAGCACCCCACCGCTGCTGATACGGTCGGCATCCGGGTACTGGGCATCCGGTACTGGAACCTCATCATCGGCGGGCTGCTGGCCGGCATCGGCGGCGCCTGGATGACGATCGGCTCGGTGGGAACGTTTAACAAGGACATGTCATCCGGACTCGGCTACATCGCGCTGGCCGCGCTGATCTTCGGCCGGTGGACGCCGCTCGGCGCGACCGCGGCGGCTCTGCTGTTCGGATTCTCCTCGGCGCTCGAGTCCTTCCTCGGCAGCATCAACGTGCCGATATCCCCGTACCTGCTGGGCATGACCCCGTACGTGGCGACGATCATCGCGGTCGCGGGCCTGGTGGGCCGGGTCCGCGCTCCGGCTGCCGACGGCAAGCCGTACGTGAGGGCATGACCGCCGACGCTTACGCCGCGGCCGCCTGCAGCGCCGGCAGGCTGGCCAGGCTCACCGGTCAGGCCGGGCACGACGCGGCGGTGATCCTCGGCTCGGGCTGGGCCGCCGCGGCCGACGCGCTCGGAGAGACCGCAACGGAGGTCCCGCTGACGGCCCTGGGCGGGTTCCCGGTCCCGACGGTGCCCGGGCACGAGGGCGCGGTCCGCTCGGTGGACGCGGGCGGCCGCCGGGTGCTGGTGTTCCTCGGCCGCTCGCACCTGTACGAGGGCCACCCCCCCGCCGATATCGTGCACGGAGTGCGGACGGCCATCGCGGCAGGCTGCCGGGTGATCGTGCTGACCAACGCGGCCGGCGGGATCAACGAGGCGTTCCGGGTGGGCCAGCCGGTGCTGATCGCCGACCACCTGAACCTCACGGGGCGGTCCCCGCTGAGCGGTCCGCTGCCGCCGCACGGGTACCCGCCGAGGTTCGCCGACCTTTCTGAGGTCTACTCGGCGCGGCTGCGCCGGCTTGCCCTGGACGTCGAGCCGGACCTTGCCCAGGGCGTGTACGCGGCCCTGCCCGGGCCGCACTACGAGACCCCGGCGGAGATCCGGATGCTGCGCGCGCTCGGCGCCGACCTGGTCGGGATGTCCACCGTGCTGGAGGCGATCGCGGCCCGTCACCTTGGCGCGGAGGTACTGGGCATCTCCCTGGTCACGAACATGGCCGCCGGGCTGGCACCGGACGGGATCGGCCACGCCGAGGTGATCGCCGCCGGCCAGGCGGCCGCCGCGCGGATGGGCGGGCTGCTGGCCCGGGTCCTAGCGGAGCTCGGCTGAGATGATCTCCCCGGAGCTACGGGCGCGGGTGAGCGCCTGGATCGCGGACGACCCGGATCAGCGAGACGCCGGGGAACTGCGGGAACTGCTCGGAAGGGCAGAGTCCGGCGCGGCAGGCACGGGCGAGCAGGATGCCGGCGAGCCAGGCGCCGGCGCCATGACGGCGCAGGCCGCGGCCGCCGAGCTTGCCGACAGGTTCGCTGGCCGGCTCCGGTTCGGCACTGCCGGGCTGCGGGGGGCCGTCGGCGCCGGGCCGAACCGGATGAACCGGGCCGTCGTCCGCGCCACGACGGCCGCTCTCGCCGCATGGCTGCTGGCCCGCGGGCACGGGCCGGCCAGGGCGGGCACGGCCGGCCCGCAGGCGGGAGCGGCCCTGGCGGGGACGGGCACGGCCCTGGCGGAGGCCAGCGCGGCCGATGCGGGAGTGGTCATCGGCTGGGACGCGCGGCACCGATCGGCGGACTTCGCCCAGGAGGCTGCCCGTGTGCTGGCCGGCGCCGGGATCCGGGTGCGCCTGCTGCCGGGCCCGTGCCCTACCCCGCTGCTGGCGTTCGCGGTGCGCCACCTGGGCGCGGCGGCCGGCGTCATGATCACCGCCAGTCACAACCCAGCCGCCGACAACGGCTACAAGCTCTACCTCGGCGACGGTGCGCAGATCATCCCGCCCGCCGACGCGGAGATCGAGTCCGCGATCGACAGGGTCGGCCCGCTGGCGGCGGTCCGCCTCGCGCAGCCGGAGAGCCCGCTGATCACGCAGGCCGGCGACGACGTGGCGGACGCCTACCTGGATGCCGTCTGCAAGCTCTCACCCGCCCCGTCCAGCGCCGCCTGGCTGCGGTACGTCTACACGCCGCTGCACGGAGTCGCGGGCGGCCTGGCGCTGCGCGCGTTCGAGCAGGCGGGCTACCCGGCTCCCGATGTCGTGGCCGCGCAGGCCCAGCCGGACCCGGACTTCCCCACCGTCGCCTACCCCAACCCGGAGCATCCCGGCACGCTCGACCTCGCGATCGCCCAGGGCCGGCGGACCGGCGCTGACCTGGTCCTCGCCAGCGACCCGGACGGCGACAGGCTGGCAGTCGCGGTGCCTGACCCGTCCGCTCCCGGCGGCTGGCGCATGCTCACCGGCGACCAGGTCGGCGCCCTGCTCGGCGCCTACGTGCTGGAACGCACCGCCACCTGGCCGGACCCTGGAGCCAGGCTGGTCGTATCCACGGTGGTCTCGGCGACCCTGCTGGCCAGCATCGCCCGGGCGGCCGGCGCCCAGTACGCGCAGACGCTGACCGGCTTCAAGTGGATCGTCCGGGCGTGCGACTCCCGACCTGGCTCGCGTTTCGTCCTCGGTTATGAGGAAGCCCTCGGCTATGCGGTCGGCGACGTGGTGCGGGACAAGGACGGCATCGGCGCCGCGCTCACCCTGCTCGGCCTGGCCGCGCGCGCCCGGGCCGCCGGCGACTCGCTGCTGGACGCCTACGACGCGCTGGAAGCCGCCCACGGCGTCCACCTCACGGCCCAGCTAACTGTCGACACCCCGGCGGCGGTGGACATCATGGCGCGGCTGCGCGCGACCGCGCCGTCGGAGCTTGGCGGCGTGCCGGTCACCGGCATCAGCGACCTCACCGGCGGCACCGCGGGCCTGCCGTCCGCCGATGTGCTGAGCTATCAGCTCCGGGGTGCCCGGGTGGTCATCCGGCCTAGCGGCACCGAGCCCAAGGTCAAGGCATACCTGCAGGTGGTGGAGCCAGTCAGCGGCGGGCGGCTGGACAGGGCCCGGGCCGCCGCCGGAGCGCGGATGACGCCGCTGCGGGAGGCCGTCGCCGCCCTGCTGTCCGGCTGACCACGTGATCATGCGCTGCAGCGGCGGGCCGGAGTTAGGCAGCCCGGCCCGGGCGTGGCAGGCTTGATGGGGTGAGCACCGCACACGAGCACCACCACCACGACACCGAGCATGACCCGGCCTGCGACGTGGCGCACGGCACCGCGGTGCCGCCCGCGGAGAACAAGGTCCTGGTGGCCGTGTTCGACTCGCCGGTGGCCCGCTTCCTGCTGCGCTATGCGGCCGACGCCGGCTACGCAACGGCCCTCGCCGAGCCCGATCCCGGGCGGGCGCGCGCGGCCAAGGCGGATGGCCTGCCCGCCACCGATGGCCTCAACGGGTATCCGAAGGGCACGGCTGACGTCGTGGTGACCGACCACCACCGGCCGGAACTCGGCCCGATGCTTCGCGACGCGCTGGCGTCGGGGGCGCGCTGGGTCGGCATCATGGGCAATCCCCGCCATCCGGCACCGCACGTCCCGGCGCTCGCCCAGCTGGGCGTGCCGGCGGAGGAGATCGCCCGGGTACGCCGGCCGATCGGGCTGAACATAGGCTCGCACACCCCGGCCGAGATCGCTATCGCGACGATGGCGGGCCTCATCGCCGACCGCAACGGCAAGCCCGGCGGGTTCGAGTTCTGATGACGCTGCCGGCTGCAACGCGCGGCCGGCAGCGAGGCCGCGGGTTCCGTGCTGGTTATCCGGGCATCATGACCCGTATGAGCCAGCAAGCGGAATCCCCGGCCAGGCCCCTGCCGGACAGGCTCGGCGTCGGCGAGGGCGACACGGTGGCGCTGGTCGGCGCGCCGGGCTGGCTCGAAGAGCTGATCGGGTCGCTGCCGGAGGCCGGCTCGGTACAGGACGGCCTGGACGGCGACGAGCTGTTCGACGTGATCGTGGCGTTCGTGACCGAGCGCGGCGAGCTTGAGGAGCTACTGCAGCGGCTTACCGAGCGGATGGCGCCGGCCTGCCGGCTGTGGATCGCCTGGCCGAAGCAGGGCGGCGGAGTTTCCACGGACGTCACCGGCGCCGTGGTCAGGCAGCTCGCGCGGCCCGCCGGGCTGGTGGACACCATGGCCTGCGCGATCGACGCGACCTGGACCGGTCTGCGGCTTGTGGCCCGCCGCGGGGCGGCCGGACAGCACGCGCCGGGGAGCTAGCCGCCCGGTGCGGGCAGGCCAGGCAGGCCCGCCGGGCCCGCCGGGCCGATCCGCACCCCGCGCCGCCGCAGCGCCAGCCCTGCCGCCCAGCCCCGCAGCCCGTGCGACAGCCTGGCAAGCGGCGACGGCGGCACCGACACCACCGGGCACTGAGCGTGCGCAACGCAGTAGCGGCTGACCCGGCAGGCGAACGCCCGCCCCATGCCCCGGCGGCCAGCGCCGAGCACGAGCACGTCACCCGGTTCGCTGGCAGTATCCACGAGCACCCGCCCCGGTTCGCCGCGCAGCACCAGCGGGTCGAACGCCAGGCCGGCCGGCACCCCGCCGACCGCCAGGTCCACCGCCGTCCACAGCCGCTGCCAGGCAGCCTCCCGCCAGATCTGATGCAGCTGCGGCGAGGGCTGATGCCGCTCCGCCAGCTCGCCGCCGGGCGGCTGCCAGGCCAGCACCGGCACCAGCGCCGCCTCGTGGACGAGGGCGAGGCCGGCAGCATGCCGGAAAGCCTGCAGGCTTCCAGGTGAGCCGCTCACGCCGACGATGACCCTGCGAACCCGGAACATGGCGACCCTCCCTTCGGTGCTTTCCAGAGCGCGCGGCAATGTCGGTGCCGCCGCTCGGTGTGACTGCTCCGACACTAACTCCGGCCGGCTGCCGCCCGCACCACAAGCCATCACGCCGATTCCGGCCGATCGACGCCGGGCTGGCGCACCTGGAGGCAGGCCTGCCGCTGTAGCGGCGGCAGGGTTTCAGGGTCTCACCTCACGATTCCGAACTGTTACCGCAACGAGACTGCGGAATCAGTTGCGAAAGCCCCGGTGACACGCCAGAATCCGAGCTAGCCTGCGCTGGCAGGGCCGCGGGGCCGCGCGGCGCGGGCTGCGAGGGACCACCCCGGGAGGACCAGATGACAGCCACCACCGAGAAGACGCCTGCGCACCCCCACGCCCTGCGGGCAAACGTGCTGGGCATGTTCGACTCTGTCGTGATGGCGGTGGCCGGCAGCGCACCTGCCTACTCGATCGCCGCCAGCACGGCCACGCTGATCGCCGCGGTCGGCTTCGCCGGCCCGGCATCCCTGCTGTACTGCGGGATCCCGATGCTCGGCATCGCCTGGGCCTTCAGCTACCTGAACCGGGTCGAGTCCAACGCGGGCGCCAGCTACGCCTGGGTGGGCAGGGTGCTGCATCCGGTGCTGGGCTTCATCGCCGGGTGGGCACTGGTCGTCTCGGCCACCATCTTCATGGTCGCCGGGTCGCTGCCGGCCGGCTCGGTCACCCTCGGGCTGTTCAGCAACTCGCTGGCTGCCAACACCGGCCTGGTGGTCCTGGTCGGCTCCCTCTGGTTCCTGGTCATGGTAGTGCTGGTAATCCTCGGGGTCCGGATCACCGCCAGGGCACAGTGGATCATGTCCGGGGTGGAGTGCGCGATCCTGGTGCTGTTCGCCGTGCTGGCCCTGGTGCACGCCGCCGGGCACGGGCATGTCGCGTTCTCCTGGTCATGGTTCGGGTTCAGCCACTTCAACGGAATGGCGGGATTCGTCGCCGGGGCCCTGATCGCCGCGTTCTACTACTGGGGCTGGGACGTCGCCTCGAACCTGAACGAGGAGATGAAGGACTCGCGCCGGGCCGCCGGGCTTGGCGGCATCATCGGCGTGCTTATCGTGTTCGCGCTCTTCGAGATCTTCACGATCGCGGTCAACATGACCCTCTCCTCGAAGGTCATCTCCGCCAACGCAGCCAACGTGCTCGCCGTGCTCGGCCAGGACGTGTGGCCCGGCATCGGCGGGAAGCTGCTGGTCATCTCCGTCATGCTGTCCACGATCGCCACCCTGGAGACCACGCTGATCCAGGTATCCCGGACGCTGTTCGCGATGGCCAGGGAGCGCACGCTGCCTGCCGGGTTCGGCTGGGTGCACGGCCACTGGCGCACCCCGTGGCTGGCCACGGCCGTGGTGGCGATCGTGTCCCTCGGGCTGTTCATCGGCTCCAATTACATCGGGTCGCTGTCCAAGATCCTCACCGATGCGATCACGGCAATCGGCCTGCAGATCGCCGTGTACTACGGCCTGGCGGGACTGACCGTCGTCGTCGCCTTCCGCAGGGTGCTGCTGGCCTCGGCCCGCAACTTCCTGCTGATGGGCCTGTGGCCGCTGGTCGGCGCGGCGTTCATGTTCTGGATCTTCGTCAAGTCGATCCCGGCCAACGGCGGGGTCGTCGACGCCGTCGGGCTTGGCGCTCTCGGTCTCGGGCTGATCCCGCTGGCCTGGTACTGGATGCGCGGCAGTGCGTTCTTCCGGCAGCGCCCCACGCTCGGCTCCGTACCCGTCGAGGAGTAACTCGCAGCCTGAGCCGCACCGTAGCGCCATCGCGGGAACCGGGGCCCGGCGGGCCGGGCCGGACCCGGCAGCTGTCGGTCACTCGTCGCGGCGGGCAGCCGGCCGCGGCCACCGGGGGCGGCGCCCGGCCGACCGCCGCGCGGCACGGACCGCCGGATCGGTGACATCGGCGCGGGCCGGCTCGAACACGTCCGGCTCCAGGTAGATCAGCTCGGCGATGGGCACCGCCGCCCGGATCCTGCGTTCTGCCCTGTCTATCCCGTCGGCCACGGTGACGGCGCTCTCGCCCTGGCGGACCGCTATCTTCGCGGCAACGAGCAGCGTCTCCGGGCCGACGTGCAGGGTGCGCAGGTGTATCACCCCCTCGATCTCGGGACCGGCCTCGATCGCCGCGACGATCTCGCGCTCCACGTCCGCCGTGGCCGACTCCCCGACCAGCAGGCTCTTCATCTCGGTGGCGAGGATGGCCGCCACGCAGACCAGCAGCACGCCGATGCCGAGGGAGCCCGCGCCGTCGAAGCGGGGGTTACCGGTCACCTCGGTCGCGACCACCCCCGCGAACGCCAGCGCCAGGCCGATCAGCGCGGCAAAGTCCTCCAGCAGCACCACGGGCAGCTCGGGCGCCTTGGCGTGCCGGATGAAGCCGCGCCAGGTTGCCCGCCCCCGCAGCCGGCCAGACTCCGAGATCGCGGTCCGGAACGACAGCGCCTCCATGACGGTGGCGATGCCGAGCACGGCCAGGGCAACCGCCGGCGAGGTCACGTGCTCGGGATGGGAGATCCGCTGGATGCCCTCGTAGACGGAGAACGCGCCGCCGACGGTGAACAGCACCATCGCGACAAGGAAGGCGTAGAAGTATCGCTCGCCGCCGAACCCGAACTGATGCTCCTCGGTCTTCTCGCGCCGGGCCCGGCTGCGGCCGAGCAGCAGCAGCGCCTGGTTCCCCGAGTCGGCCACCGAGTGCACGGACTCGGCCAGCATCGACGCCGAGCCGGTGACGATGAACGCGGCGAACTTGGTAACCGCGATGCCGATGTTCGCGGCCAGCGCGGCGAGCACGGCCCGCAGGCCGCCGCCGTGTCCCGCGGTCGCCTCGGGCAACGGCCGGCTCAGCCCCCGGCCTGAGCCTCGCGCGGGGCGCGCGGGGCGCGCGGGGCGCGCGGATCCCGCGCCTCGTCCACCAGCAGCACCGGGATGTCATCCCGGACCGGGTAGGCCAGGCCGCAGTCGGTCCCGGTGCAGACAAGCTCGGCAGCCTCGTCTGGCCGCAGCGGCGCATGGCACTTCGGGCACGCGAGAATCTCGAGCAGCCAGTCGTCGATCTTCATCGGGCCTCCTCTGAGTTGACCTCTCCGCCTGGCTCAGCCGGACATGCCGCGTATCACGCCGAGCACCCTGGCCCGCAGCGCGGCGAGCGTGGCCTCGTCGCGTGCCTCGACATTCAGCCGCAGCAGCGGCTCGGTGTTGGACGGGCGGACGTTGAGCCACCAGCCGTCACCGCTGACGGTGAGCCCGTCGAGGTCATCGGTGGTGACGCCGTCCTGCCCGGCGAACGCCCGGCGCACCGCCTCGGCAGCCGCGGACTGGTCGGATACCTCGCTGTTGATCTCCCCGCTCGCGTGATAGCGGGAATAGCCGGCGAGCATCTCCGAGAGCGGCCGGTCCTGCCCGCCCAGCGCCGCCAGCACGTGCAGCGCTGCCAGCATGCCAGAGTCCGCGAACCAGAAGTCGCGGAAGTAGAAGTGGCCGGAGTGCTCGCCGCCGAAGACCGCGCCGGTCTCGGCCATCCGCGCCTTGATGAACGAGTGGCCGACGCGGGTGCGGACCGGCTTCCCGCCGTGCTCCGCGATGATCTCCGGGACCGCCCGCGAGGTGATCAGGTTGTGGATGATCGTGGCCCCCGGCTCGGCGGCAAGCTCGCGCACCGCGATGAGCGCGGTCAGCACCGACGGCGAGACCACCTCGCCGCGCTCGTCGACCACGAAGCAGCGGTCGGCGTCCCCGTCGAAGGCCAGCCCGATGTCGGCGCCGTGCCCGGTGACGGCTCGCTGCAGGTCCACGAGGTTCTCCGGCTCGATCGGGTTGGGCACGTGGTTCGGGAACGTGCCGTCCAGCTCGAAGTAGAGCGGGACCAGCGTGATCGGCAGGCCGTCGAAGACCTTCGGGACCGACAGGCCCGCCATCCCGTTCCCGGCGTCCACGGCGACGGTCAGCGGCCGGATGTGCCGCAGGTCGACCAGGCTCCTCATGTGCTCCGCGTACCCGGTGAGCAGGTCGCGGCTGGTGATCGTGCCCGGCGGGCGCTGCGCCGGCGGCGGGCCCGCCTCCGCAAGCTGGCGAAGCTCGGCGAGCCCGGTCTCCTCGCCGACCGGCCGCGCTCCGGCCCGGCACAGCTTGATGCCGTTGTAGGCGGCGGGGTTATGGCTCGCCGTGACCATCGCGCCGGGCAGGCCGAGGCTGCCGCTGGCGTAGTACAGCATGTCGGTCGGGCCCAGGCCGGCGGCGATCACGTCAGCGCCCTGAGAAGCCGCGCCGCGGCCGAACGCCTCGGCCAGCGGCGCCGATGAGGTCCGCATGTCGTGCACGGTCACGACCGCGCTGGCGCCGGTGAGCCTGGCGAAGGCGGCGCCCACCCGCTCGGCCACGTTCTCGTCCAGCTCGCCGGGGACGATGCCGCGGATGTCATAGGGCTTGAAGATCTTCGAGTAGTCCGCCACTGTGGCATGCCCTCCGGGACCCCCGCGCGGCGCGTTCCGCCGCGATGCACGATGAGCCTACCGGGCGGCGGCCCGGCTGCCGGTACCGGATGGGCGGCGCGCTAGCCGATGCGACCGCGGTCAGGAGGCGCGGACCGGAGCACCCGCAGATGGCCGCGGCGGCCGACCTCGATTCCCTGCCCGACGGGCTCTGCCGGCGCGGCCGGGGCAGCCGCCTCCCTGACCGCGTTCGCGAGCGCCTCCAGGTCGTCCTGCACCTCCGTGCCGCCGTCGATCGGCAGCCGGACGACCTCCCATCCCCGGGGCGCGGTCAGCCGGTCGGCGTGCCCGCTGCAGAGGTCGTAACAGTGCGGCTCCACGTACGCGGCGAGCGGGCCGAGCACCGCCGTGGAGTCACGGTAGACATAGGTGAGGGTGTAGACCGCGGACCTGTTGCAGGCGGGACGGCTGCACCGACGTGGACTCAACGACCCGCCTCCTTCGAGCCTCCGCCGGCGCCGGGGCCGCCGACGGCTGCGCGCCAGCGCCACCCGGGGGCCAGCGCGCGTAGACCGCTCACAACGGCTGACGGTATCCGTCTCCGGACGGTAACGCCATCACCCAGGGCAGTCTCCGCTTTCGTGTCTCTTCGCCGTCAGGGTTTCCGCATATCGCCTGGCGGGCTGGCTGGGCCGGGGCCGCCCGGATACGCTCTGGACTCGTGCGGGATGTCATCGGGCGCGACCCGCGCGCCGGGAAGGTCCGGCGCCGCGACCGCCACGACCGGGGACTGCGCGGCACGCTCACGCCGCCGGGCACCCCGCTGCGCAGGACCAGATCGCAGCGCTTCGACGACCTGGTCCTGCAGGCCGTTTCCGAGCTAGAGCCGCGCTGGGAAGATGAGCTGGCCGATGTGGAGTTCGGCGTGGAGGAGATCCCGCCCGAAGACCCCGGCGGGCTCTCCGCCGACCCCGTGGCCGCCGCCGACCCAGTTCCGCTGGCACGCCTGGAGCGCCCGGCCGCTGGGCGCCCGGACGGCACCGGCACGGACCGGCCGGGGCGCATCCCGCATGCCCGGATCGTGCTGTACCGGCGCCCGCTGCTGGCCCGCGCCGACAGCCAGGATGACCTGGAGGACCTCATCCTCGACGTGATCGTGGAGGAGCTCGCCGAACTGCTGGGCGTCGACCCGGAGGCGATCGACCCCGGCTACTCCGGCGAGTAGGTCCGGGCTGGCTCAGGGCAGCGCGGCCTGGAGGGAACTGCTCACCCGTGGCAGCGGGACCCAGGACAGGGCGCTGCTGACCGGCAGGACCGACCTCGTCACCGAGCCGATCGTCAGCACCCGGCCGGCGTAGACCGGGCCGGAGCCCGCCAGCACCCTCACCACCACGGCGAACGGCCCGCCGCTCCGCCGCTGCCCGGCCCCGCCCGGCGCGTGCAGCCTCACGACGGCCGTATGCCCGGATGGCACCAGCACCGTCTGCGGCTGGCCAGTCGCGCCGCTCGCGGCCATCTCCGTGATGCTGACCCGCCCGGCCCGGCCGGGCGCGGACAGGATGAGATCGGAGGCGCCCGCGGGACGAGACAGGTTCACCGCGACGATGCCCTGCTGCTGGACCGGGGCAGCCGCGGCGGTGAACACGCCCGGTGCGCCGGCCTGCCCGCCAGGCACCATCATCTCGGCAGTAACCGGTACATTCGAGGTAATCCGGATCGCCGCCGGGATCCCGCCAAGCGACGGCAGCGCGATGCCGACCGCGGAGCCGCCGGGGAGGTCGATCCCGCCGCCGCCGGTCGGCTGATAGGAGCCCTTGCCGGTCACCGCGGTCACCTTGACCTGCGCGTTGGTCACGCCCGGCACGGCAACGTAGAGTTCCCGGCTGCCCGGCGCGGCGGGCAGGCCGGGCAGCACCTGGCTGGTCGCCGGCGGCTGGGCCGCGGGCAGCCAGGCGCCGGGGCTGCCCAGGCTCCTGGTCTCCCGCACGGCAGCCACCACCTGGCCGAGGCTGGTGCTGACGTGCAGCGCTACCACGTGCGACTTGCGCAGCAGCCGGTCCAGGGACTGCATGACCATCCCGTGCGGCGGGACCGCGATCCCGGTGTCGGTGCTGCCGAGCAGCGGCCCGCTGTCGGTATAGACCGTCACCGACGCCGCCGCCGCGGCCACGCCCGTGTTCATCAGGTACACCTGGATGTGCGCCGCGGAATGCTCTCCGGGCCCGACGAACCAGAAGTCGGTCCCCGGCGCGCCGCACACTGCCGTGGGCACGTGGTGCGGCCCGGTCTGCTCGACCTCAAGCCCCTGCGCCATCGCCCCGGTGGCCTGCAGCATCACCCCGCCGACGGCAGGCTGGGCCGGCACGACCGTGCCCGCCGGCGCTCCCGGTCCGCTGCGGGCTTTCTTCTTCAGAACGCGGCCCGCCCGGACCCTGCCCAGCGTCAGCGTGCCGGCCCTGGTGTAGCTCGCGATAGCTGCCCCCGGCGCCGCGGTCCCGTTCCCTGACAGCCGGGTCACGACGGCCGCGCCAGCGTCGGGAGCACTGGCAACGGTGCGCCCGGCCGGCGGGCGGCTGATGGCGGCCCGCGGAGCGCTCGCGACGGCGATCCCGCCCGCCGTGGCTCCGGCGGTACCGGGCGCCGGGCAGGCCCGGGTCAGCGATGCCACGACGGCAGCCGTGGCGGCCGGGCGGCCCGCGCCGGAGGACACCGTGGCGGGGTGGCTCACCCAGGCCAGGCCGAACTCCGCCGCGGCCGCCAGCAGCACCAGGCAGGCAAGCACAAGCCGGTTCGCCAGCAGTCCCCTCACCATCCGGTGTCCTCATCGCGCCGTCGTCCTCGCCGCCAGGCAGCCACCTTGCGGGTGCGGCCGGCTGACCCTCTGGGACCCGCCGGCCATGGGTCGTCGTAGCCCCGCCGGGCATTCCCGTAGCCGGGCCCGGGGTCGCCGTAGCCGGGCCGGGCATCCTGGTAGCCGGGCCCGGGGTAGCCGGGCGCCCGCCGGTAGTCCGGCGGCGGATAGCCCGGCGGCGGATAGCCCCGCGGCGGATAGTCGCCCTCCGGCCGGTACGGCCGCCGGGCGGTGGCCGGGTCCCCGTGCCCGCTGCTGTACTCGCGGTCGCCGTAGCCGGGGCCAGCCGCTGATGCGGGGGCGGGGGATGCGGGGGATGCGGGGGATGCGGGGGATGCGGGGGATGCGGGGGATGCGGGGGATGCGGGGGATGCGGCAGATGCCGCCGATGCCGCTGGCGTATCTGGCCATTGGCCTGGGCGGGCCGGCGACGGCCACCCCTGCTCATGGCCGGTACTCCAGCCCTGGCCCTGCTCGCTGGCCCAGTCCGGCCTAGCTCCTGTGGGCTCCGCCCGCATCGGCGTGTCCCAGTCGCCGGTCGCATCCCAGTCGGGTCGCCGGGCGGCCTCCCAGCCGCGCCCGGCGGTCGCGGTGCGCCCGGGCCGCTCGGCAGGCCCGCGCTGCCCGGGACGCCCGGGACGCCCGGGACGCCCGAGCCGGTCGGCGGCGGGCGCCGGCCAGGCACGGCCCACAGGAGACGGCCGGCCGCCGGCCGGACCGCCCGGCAGGCCGCCAGCAGCGCCGCCTGGCAGGCCGACGTCGGCACCGTCCTCCCGTTCGGCGGCCCATCCATGCCCGGCCTCTGCTGCCGCACCAGTGCCGCGGCGCTGCACGGAACCGCTTGCTGGCCCGGCTAGAGCCTGCACGGCCGGATCCTCTCCGAACCAGTCCGCCGCGGGTGCCGCCCGGCGCGGCCTGGCATCGGCCGGGCCGGCATTCGCGGCGCTGCCGGCCGGGCGGGGCCGCGAGCGCCCCACCCGCGGCAGGCCGCGGCCATGCCGCGCGGCCGGCACCCGGGTGGGTGCCTCCTCCGCCTGGCCCTCCGCCTGCTCCTCCGCCCGGTCATCGGCGGCCTCTGGCCCGCCTCGCCGGGACCGTCGGCGGCGGGACTCCTGCTGGCCGGCCGCCGATGCCTCCTCCGCGGCCGCGGGCCTGGTGCCGGGCAGCGCGAGCACGGCCACCACGATCAGCAGCAGCGCCTCGACCGCGAGGACCGGCCCGCGCGCAGAGCCCTGGCGGGTGATGTCCAGCCGGCCGCCACCGCTCGGCAGCCGGAACGCCTGCGCCCACGACCCGGCGGGCGAGGCAACCGCTGTCAGCGGCCTGCCGTCGAGCGTGGCGGTCCAGCCCCCGACGGGCTCGGCAAGCTCCAGGATCCCGCCAGTGGCCGGGGCCCTGGCCCCGGTGACCGCGACCGGTCCGGAGGCCAGCGCCACGGTCGTGCCGTCGGGCTCCAGCACACGGACCCGTGCCGCCGGCTCCACAAGCCGCCACAGGTCGAACGCCGAGGTTGAGCTGACCGGGCGCAGCCCGGCCACTCCGTCCAGGATGCGGGCCAGCCCGGCGTCAACCGGGGCAGGCATGAGCACGAAGCCGATACCCAGGCCGGCCAGTTCCCGGCCCTGATCGCCCGCCTCGCCCCCGGACGGCGCCACCAGCGTGGAGACAGCCGTGGCCAGCGCGCGCTGAGCGGATGGCACCGGGGTCAGCGCCGGGTCGCCGAGCGACGGGTTCGTCCCGCGCATCAGCGCATAGCTCACCCTGCCGTCGGCCGATCGCAGGACCAGCGTCCTGAGCTGAAGCCCGGCCTGCCCGGATGCTGAGACCACGCTGGGAACCACGGGCTGCGGCGACTGCGCCACCGGACCCCTGACCCCCGAGATCAGCCAGAACGCGGCGCTCAGCAGCGGCGCCGAGCAGGCGATAACGGTCAGGGTGACCCCTCCGGCGACGCCCGCCGGCCGCATCACGCCGCGGCGCCGGATCAGCCCGGGCAGGGCCTCGCCCGCCGGAATTGCCGCCAGCACCAGGCCGGCGGCGGTGACCACGAGCAGGGTTCCGGGCCAGCCGGGGACGGCGGGCCCGCCGCCGGCCGGCGTTACCCGGACCCTGCTGACCCCGACGGCCAGGCCGAGGCCGAGGAGCGCCGTGCCCCAGCCCGCCAGCGCCAGCCCGGGCCGGCGGTCGGCTACCAGGCCGGCCAGCGCGGCGGCGATCAGCCCGATGGTCACCCAGAATGGCGGCAGCCCCGGGCCGCCCGGGCTGAGCAGCATCAGCGATCTGGCAGGCAGGCCGGCGCTGGCCAGGCCCGGCTGCTGCAGGCCGGCTTCCAGCAGCAGCGTTCCCGGGCTGGTGACCGCCTGCAGCGTCCATGGCATCAGCAGGACCGGCGGCACCAGTGCGACGATCAGCGCAGACTGCCACTTGCCGGGCCTGGCGACGGCGACGGTGGCAGCCGCGATGACAGCGACCAGCCAGATCAGCGGAACGAATGCGGCCACCACGGTGACGGCGAGGCCCGCCGCCCAGGCGCTGCGCCGCGAGTGCCTGCCCGGCAGGACCAGCATCCGGCCCATGGCCACGGCAATCAGCGGCATCAGGATGAAGGCGGCGGCCGTTCCCACGCGGCCCGACGCCACGGTGCCCATGGCCACCGGCAGCAGCGCGTAGCTCGCTGCCGCCCATGCCCGCACCGGGACGGACCGGGTAACCCTGCGCAGCGCGGCGTAAGCGGTCATCCCGGCGAGCGGCACGCAGCCCAGCAGAATGACGTCGATGGCAAGCCACGGCTTACCGCCCAGGATGGTGGCCAGCATCGCGATCACGGCGAGGTAGGGCGGGGCGCTGCTGCCAGATCCGACCCCCGTCGGATGGAAGGACTGCAGGTACTGCCGCCAGAGGCCGCTGGCCCCGCCCCAGGGCGGGATCAGCGCTCCTCCGCCCAGCGGCCCCCCGCCGAGCAGCCTGCGCTCGGCCACCAGCGCCACCACCGTCAGGCCGGCCAGCAGAAGCACAGCGGGGCTGGTCAGGATGCGCTGCATGAGCCCGCTGTCGACCAGCATCGAGTCGTCATCGGTGGGGTCGTCGGTGGCATGGTGCGACCCGGCCGTGTCCAGTTGCGCCGAGCGGGACAGGGCAGCCGCCGCGAACTCGGCGATCCGCCGCAGCGACCGGCCGGGCGGCAGCAGCGGGCGGAGCCTGCCGTAAGCAGGGCGGCGCCCCGGTGCGCGGCGGCGGCGGATGCGCAGCAGCCGCATCGGGTGTCCCAGCACCGAGCCGATCGCTGCCATCTCATCCAATGCCGCTGCTGGCCGCTTCGCCACCAGGAAGAACGCCGATCGCAGGACTGAGACGAGCGTGGCGTCCGCGGCAGCGGCCAGCATGTGCGGCTGCGGCAGGTTCCCCAGCAGGGTCACCAGCGCATGCCGCCGGTCGGCCTGCTGCGGCCTCCTGGTCACCGAGATCGGCCGGCGGCGCCGCGCCGAGGCCTCCACGTGATAGACGACGGCATCGGTGACAAGCCGGACCCGGTAGCCGGCCGCATGCACCCGCCAGCAGAAGTCGACGTCGTCCCGGAACAGCGGCATCGCCGGGTCGAAGCCGCCCAGGTGCTCCCAGACATCGCGGCGGACCAGCATCCCGGCGCTGCTGACCGCCAGCACGTCACGGTCGCCGTCGTGCTGGCCCTGGTCGACTTCGCGCGGCTCGATGCCGGTGATGCGCCTCCCGGCAGTGTCGATGGTCACGCCGGCTTCCAGGATCACCCGGCGGTCCGACCAGTCCATCAGCTTCGGGCCGATCACTGCGGCCTGGCGGGTCTCGACGGCACCGCGCAGCAGTTGCTCGAGGGCGTCGGCGGCAGGCTCGCAGTCGTCGTGCAGCAGCCACAGCCACTCCACCCGGTCATCCGACGGCAGCCCGGATGGCAGCGGGATCCGGGTACGCGCTGCCCGGTGGGCGACCGCGCGGGCGACCGCCGCGCCGAACCCGGTACCGCGCTCCATGCCGAACACAACGCCCTGGCCGAGCTTGCCGACCAGGACCGAGCCGCTCCGGTCCCGGCTTCCGGTGTCCACCGCCACGACGCGCTGCACCGGCCGGGTCTGCTCCAGCAGTGAGTCGGCTAGCTGCGGCAGCCAGGCATGCCCGTCGTGGGCAACGATGACCGCGGTGACGACGTGCTGGGGGTAGGTATCGGTTGCCGGCAAAGGGGAGTTCCGCTCGCTGCTGGGGGCCGCCCGCGAGGCCGGGCTGGGCCCGGCTCGCTCGGCGGGGTACCTGGTGAACAATACGCGAACGGGCACCCGCGCCGGGGCCAGACGCCGGGCTTGGCCGGCCTCCCCGGGCCCGGCTATCCGGGCCGGCCGGCCGCCCCGGCTATCCGGCCTGGCGCTTCAGCTTGCGCCGCTCCCGCTCGGAGAGCCCGCCCCAGATCCCGAAGCGCTCATCATGCTCCAGCGCATACTCCAGGCACTCCGCCCGGACCTCGCAGCTACGGCAGACTCGCTTTGCCTCCCTGGTGGAGCCGCCCTTCTCCGGGAAGAACGCCTCCGGGTCCGTCTGCGCGCACAGCGCGCGATCCTGCCAGCTCAGCGTTCCGGCATCGTCGGCGCCGATGCCCCAGTCCTCGTGCATCAGCGAGACGATGACGTCAGTCACTGCGCACCTCCGCCCCTCTGCAACCCCGTTGGCCCGCCCGGCTGTGCGGACGAGAATTACACTAGTGAAATTACACGCGCGTGTCTTGCAGAACGTCAAGGGAGATACGTGATATAGGCGACCTCGTTGACCGTGATGACCGGTAAGTCCCCGCCAATCGCGCCTGCCTGATAGCTGCCAGGGCGCGGCCACGGCCACCTCGGCATGGTGCGCTGCGGTGTCCGCGGCGCCGGCCAGACCTGCCAGACTGGCCGCCATGCGAATCACCGTGCTGGCGGGCGGCGTCGGCGGCGCCCGCTTCCTGCGCGGCCTGCTGGCCGCGGCACCGGACGCCGAGATCACGGTCGTCGGCAATACCGGTGACGACATCACGCTGTTCGGCCTGCATGTCAGCCCGGACCTGGACACCGTCATGTACACGCTGGGCGGGGGGATCAGCGAGGACCAGGGCTGGGGGCGGGCAGCCGAGAGCTATACCGTGCTCGGCGAGCTGGCGAGCTATGGAGCCGGGCCGGACTGGTTCAGCCTGGGTGACCGGGACCTTGCCACGCACATCGTGCGGACCAGCATGCTGGCGTCCGGCCGCACGCTCAGCGAGGCGACCGCGCGGCTGTGCGAGCGCTGGCGGCCGGGGGTGACCCTGCTGCCCATGTCCGACGATCCGGTCCAGACGCACGTGCTGATCGACCAGGACAATGGCCCGCCGGGTGCGAGCCCCCCGGCTGGCCCGCCGGGTACGACTGGCCGGCTCATCCACTTCCAGGAGTGGTGGGTCCGCCTGCACGCGGCCGTCCCCGCACGCGGGTTCGTTCCGGTCGGCGCGGAGCGCGCCCGTCCGGCTCCCGGTGTGCTGGAGGCCATCGCGGCCGCGGACCTCGTCCTGCTGCCTCCGTCCAATCCCGTGGTGAGCGTGGGCATCATCCTGGCGGTCCCTGGCATAGCCGCGGCGGTCCGGGCGAAGACCGTCGTGGGCGTGTCGCCGATCATCGGCGGTGCCCCGGTCCGCGGCATGGCCGACGCCTGCCTCGCAGCCATCGGCGTGCCGGCCACGGCGGCCGCTGTCGCGGGGCACTACGGTGCCGGCCTGCTGGACGGCTGGCTGGTCGACGAGAAGGACGCGGATGCCGTGGACGCCCCTGAGCTCGCCGGGATCGAGGTCCGCGCGGTGCCGCTGTACATGACCGACGTGCCCGCCTCGGCGGACATCGCCCGAGCGGCCCTGGACCTGGCCGCCACGCTGCGGGCGCGCGGGAGGACGGGCACGTGACCGGGACCTCGGGGCCGGAACCTGACGCTTCCGTGGCGGCCGGGGCGCCGCAGATCACGGTGACCGCCGTGGCCGGGCTGCCGGAGATCACCGCCGGAGCCGACCTGGCCGGGCTGATCGCCGACGCGGTGCCAGACCTCCGCAACGGCGACATTCTCGTGATCACCTCCAAGATCGTGAGCAAGGCCGAGGGCCGGGTCGTGCGGGCGGACCGGGAGAGCGCGATCGAGGCCGAGACAGTCCGGGTCGTCGCCAGCCGCGGGCAGACCAAGATCGTGCAGACCCGGCATGGGCTGGTGCTGGCGGCAGCGGGCGTTGACACCTCCAACACCGCGCCGGGCACTGTGGTGCTGCTGCCCGAGGACCCGGATGCCTCCGCGCGGCGGCTGCGAGCGGCGCTGGCGCAGCGCCGGGGCGTCCGGGTCGGGGTGCTCATCACCGACACCATGGGGCGTCCGTGGCGGACCGGGCAGACGGACGTGGCCATCGGCGCGGCCGGGCTGGTCCCGCTGCGGGATCACCGCGGGCAGCCCGACAGCTTCGGCAGGCCGCTTGAGGTGACGGTCGCTGCGGTGGCCGACGAGCTAGCAGGGGCCGCTGACCTGGTGAAGGCGAAGACCGCCGGCACGCCGGTGGCGGTCGTGCGCGGACTGCCCGGCCTGGTGCTCGGTATGCCCGGCCCGTCCAGCCCGGACGAGCCGGACGGGCCGGACGGGCCGGGCGCGGCTGCACTGATCCGGCCGGCCGCCGACGACCTCTTCCGGCTTGGTACCGCTGACGTCCTGGGCGCCCGCCGCACCGTGCGGGAGTTCACGTCGGAACCCGTTGACCCGGCCGCAGTCCGCCGTGCGATCGCGGCGGCGGTGACCGCTCCGGCGCCGCACCACAGCGAGCCATGGCGGTTCGCCGTGCTGGAGTCGCCCGCGGCGCGCGCGCGGCTGCTCGACCAGATGCTGGAGGCATGGACAGCAGACCTCACAGCAGACGGATTCACCCCGGCGCAGATCGCCCGCCGGGTCCGGCGCGGTGAAGTGCTCAGGCGGGCACCGCTGATCGTCGTCCCCTGCCTGGTCACCGAGGCTGCGCACGGCTACCCGGATGAGCGCAGGAGGGCAGCGGAGCGCGCCATGTTCCTGGTGTCGATGGGTGCGGCGGTGCAGAACCTGCTGGTTGCCCTCGCCACCGAGGGCCTGGGCTCATGCTGGGTGTCCAGCACCCTGTTCTGCCAGCAGGTCGCCCGCGAGGCGATCGGCCTGCCGGAGGACTGGCAGCCGATGGGCGCGGTGGGCGTGGGTCACCCGGCGGCTCCCGCTCCCCCGCGCCCGGATCGCGACCCGGGGCGATACCTGGTCATCAGGTGACCGCCGCCGCTGCCTCACCCGGACCTGAGGGCGCCGCTCGCGGGCGGGGCTCGGGTGCAATGATGCCGTCAAGCACTATCTCGCTGAGCATGGGCAGGATGCTGCCGGGGTCAGTGTCAGCGGTATCGCCGAGGAGGCGCAGCAGCGGGGCGCTGCTCGTCGCCGCTGTCATGGCGATCGCGGAGAACAGGATCACATCGACCGGGAACGGCCGCACGCGGCCCTCGGCGACGAGTCGCTCGAGCCGGGGCCGGAGCGTGTCGATGATGGGCCGTAGGTGACGGTCGTAGAGGTAGCGCATGCGGTCACTGCCGCTGTGCGCCTCCTCCCGGAGGACGGCGGCGAGGTCGGGGTTGGCGGCGATCCCGCGGTGGAAGGTGCGGATTCCGTCGCGCAGCCGGTCGATTGCGTCGTCCTCGCGATCGAGGATGTGCTGCAGGTCACGGGAGATAACTGACTGCGCACTTCCGACCGCGGCCTTCCAGAACTTCTCCTTGGAGCCGTAGCGGTCGTTGATGAAGTTGTGGCTGACGCCGAGGCGCCGGGCAAGCTCACGCACTGAGGCGTTCTCGTAGCCAAGCTCGGCGAAGGCGGCCAGGCCTCTGCGCAGGATCTCAGCCTCGTCAGGGATGCCTGTCGAGCCCGCGGCGGGACGCCCCGGCCGCCGGGGCGGGGCTGCCTCTGTCGTCATCATGCCTCCTTCTTGACATCTGTCAGATTAAGGGTAGCGTAGGGCACGGCTAATCTGACGAGCGTCAGATTAGAGATCTGGAGGACAGGCAAGATGACCACGACGACACCTCTGGCGGGACGGGCCGCCAGCGACGCCGACTACGAGCGCCTCGGCCTTTCCCGCGACACGGTCGCCCCGTGGGAGGACGGTGCCCGCACCGACGGCAGCCGCGGCACCTTCGAGTGGTGGTACTTCGACGCGCACCTGGATGACGGGGCGACGCTCGTCGTCGTCTTCATGGACAAGGACCTGACCGAGCCGCACAAGCCGCTATCCCCGCTCGTGCGCATCAGCCTCGACCTGCCCGATGGCCGCAGCCTGCAGAAGGTGCAGCGCTTCGAGCCGGGGAGCTACGCGGCCGCGACCGACCACGCGGATGTCCGCATCGCCGGCAACCGCTTCGAGGGCGATCTGCACCGTTACCGCATCACGGCCGCGATCGAGGAGGTGAGCGTCGACGTGACGCTCACCGGCCAGGTTCCGCCGTGGCGGCCGGGAACCGGTCATGTATGGTTCGGCGCGCGCCGGACGCACCAGTTCGCCTGGCTGCCCGCCGTCCCTCAGGGGACGGTCGAGGCGCGCTACCGCATTGGCGATGAGGCCCGCGAGGCCACTGGAATCGGCTACCACGACCACAACTGGGGCAACGCTCCCCTCCCGCGGCTCATCCACGACTGGTACTGGGCACGCGGGCAGGCGGGCCCGTACTCGGTGATCACCTCGTGCGTGACGGCGCAGGAGAAGTACGGCTACACCCCTATCGCGAACTTCATGCTCGCCAGGAACGGGAACGTCATCGCCGGCGACGCAGCGAAGGTCACCTTCGAGCTCGCGGACACCTACACCGATGACAAGACCGGCAAGCCCGTGGCGAACGTGCTCCGCTACTGCTACCGGGACGGGGACGACCGCTACCTGGTGACCTACACGCGGCAGGAGGACCTCGCGCGCGACAGGCTGATCGACGGCGTCCGCGGCGTCAAGCGGCTCGCGGCGACGCTGGACCGCTTCGACGGCGCCTACCTGCGCTTCAGCGGACAGTGCCGGGTGCAGTACTTCCGCGCGGGCGCGCTTGCCGAGCAGTTCGCGGACAAGGCCATCTGGGAGCTCATGTACTTCGGGCACGCCCGGTAGGCGCTCAGCACAGCGAACGGGGGGACCTGCGATGAACATCGTGCAGCTGAGAGCAAGGACGGCACGCCGCGCGATCCGGCACGCCGCGCTCGCGGCGGGGACAGCCGGGGGGACAGCCGCCCTGGCCCTGTGGGGGGCCGGTCCGGTGTCGGCGACCGTTCCGCCGGCGCCGGCCGGCCAGGCGGTAACCGAAACGTTCTCCTATGTTGGCCCCCACGCGCAGACCACAGTGGTTCCGGACGGCGTCGGCTCGGCCGAGGTGCGGGTGACCGGCGCGATGGGCGGAAGAACCTGCCTTGGCGAGGGAAGGCCCTGCCCGACAGCCGGCGGCGACGGCGCGCGGGTCAGCGGGACGATCGGCGTCCATCCCGGGCAGGTGCTGACGATCAGGGTGGGCGGCTACGGCGGCAATGCGCACGACAACCTCAACCCTGGGCCAGGCGGCTGGGGGCCGACCGGTAACGGCGGGCGGGGCGGCGGCGCGTACGGGTTCTTCGCCTCCGTCGACGGCGCGGGCGGCGGCGGCGCGAGCAGCCTGCAGATCGCCGACTGCGACGGCTGCGCTGAGACCACGGTGGCGATAGCTGGCGGCGGCGGCGGCGCGGGCGGCAACGGAATCGACGAGTCGATCGACGCCGGCGGCCCGGGCGGGAGCAGCGGCGCCACGGCCGATTCCGGGCACCGCGGCAGCGGGCCGGGAAGCGGCGGAGGCGGCGGCGGCGGGGCGAACAGCTCCCCGGCCGGCGGCGGAGGCGGCAATGGCTCCAATGGCGGCGGCGGGGGCGGCGGCGGCGGTGCCGGCTACGCGGGCGGTCACGGCGGGGGCGGCGGCGGCATTGGCGGCGGGGGCGGCGGCGGCGGGGGCGGGGCCTCCTCGCACTACACGGCGGCGCTGCTGGCACCGACGGTGGTCCGCGGCCCGACCAGCGACGGCAACGGCCTGGTGCAGATCACCTGGATCACCAGCGATATCGTCCCTGTTTGCTTCGGCCAGACCGTGCACGTGCCGATCGACAGCCCCGGCGTGCGATTCCAGCTGATGTGCACCCCGGAAAGCCGGATCACCGGCTACCGGCTCACCTCGTTTCCCGACCACGGGTTCCTGGACAACCGGAACTTCACCACCGGCACCTTCACCTATGTCCCGCTGCCCGGCTTCTCCGGCACGGACACGATGGTCTACCAGGGCCTGCACGTCAACACGCCATCCGCCCCGGCGACCGTCACGTTCCAGGTCGGCGGCTAACAACACTGATCACCTTGGGGGGAATCATGAACGACAACCATTCCGGGCCCGCCCGGCTGCCGGCGACGTCTGAGCGGCCAGGAGGCAGCGGCCCGCGCCGCGGCCTGCGCACCTGGCTGACGGGAAGGCACCGCGCGCTGGCGGCCGCTGGCACCCTGGCGATCATCGCCGCGATGCCGGCACTGACAGCCGCAAGCCCGGCGCGGGCGCACTCTCCGGCCGCTGCGAGCTTCCCGGAGGTAGAGATCTTCACCTACAGGGGTCCCGTCACGCAGACCGTGACCGTTCCCGCGGGGGTTACCTCCGCTTCGGTGGAGGTCATCGGGGCACGCGGCGGATACACCGAAGGAACCTGCTGCCCGCTGATACTGACCCGGGGCGGACCCGGTGCCGTGGTCAGGGGCGTGATCAGGGTCAGCCCCGGGCAGACGCTGAACATGAAGGTCGGCCAGTACGGGGGCAACGGCATCGGCAACACCACCCCCGGCCAGGGCGGCTGGGGCGCGACCGGTAACGGCGGCCGCGGCGGCAGCGGTGCCAACCGCGACGGTGGTGGCGGCGGCGGCGCCACCCAGCTCATGATCGGAAGCAGCACGGTCGCGGTTGCTGGCGGCGGCGGCGGCGCGGGCGGATTCGGCTTCGTCTTCCCGGCCGACAGCGGTGGCGCCGGCGGCAGCGGCGACAGCACACCCGGCGGTGGAGTCAACGGCAGCGGTCCCGGCGCTGGCAAGGGCGGCGCCGGCGGCGGGAACACCCAGGGAGTCGGCGGCGGCGCCGGCGGCAACGGCACCAATGTCGGCGGCGGCGGCGGAGGCGGCGGAGATGGCCGACCCGGCGGCAGCGGCGGCAGCGGCGGCAGCTTCGGCGCTGGCGGCGGCGGAGGCGGCGGGGCCGGCAACTCCTACTTCACCAGCCTGCTGCAGTCAGGCACCATCGGCCGCGCCGGAGGCGACGAGACGAACGGCCGGGTCATCATCCGATGGCAGGGAACACCCCAGCCTCCGGTCTGCCTCGACCAGACGGTCAGCGTCCCGGCTAACAGCCCGGGCGTGCCGGTCACGCTACGCTGCAGCAACCTCACCCGGCCCGAGTACTTCCGGCTCATCAGCCTGCCCGACCACGGGTTCCTCGACAACCGGAACCTCCAGGCTGGCACCATGACCTACGTCCCGGATAACGGCTACACCGGCACCGACTCGCTGACATTCGCGGCCTACAGCGGAGGCTTCTGGTCTGCGCCGGCCACGGTCACGTTCCGGGTCGGGTAACCGCGCCGCTCACGCGAGAGCAGGGCAGCCATGCCAAGAAGGCTGGACCCGGGCGGCAAGCAGGCCACCAGGCAGCGCTATATGGCCTCGCTGAGGGCCCTCAGCATCTCAACGCTGGCCGAGGGGGTATCTGCCTCCGCGCTGAGCTGATTCATGACTTCCATGTACCGGTCGACTTCTTCCCGGCGCTCCAGGTACAGGGCACTGGTGAGCTGCTCGATATAAACGACATCCGGAATATCGGGATCGGCAAACCGGAGAATGGTAAATGAGCCGCCCGCGGCCGCATGACCGCCGTGACGGAAGGGCATGACCTGGAGCGTTACCCGCGGCAGCGCGGCCACCTCCACCAGGTGGGCAAGCTGGGCCCGCATGACGGCACGCCCGCCCACCGGGCGGCGCAGGGCGGCCTCGTCGATCACCGCCCAGATCCGCGGTCCCTCGCCGGCATCCGACAGCACAAGCTGGCGCTTCAGCCGGAGGTTGACCCGCCGCTCGACCTCCTCGGCCGTGGCAGAGCGGTGCCCGAGCAGCGTCACCGCCCGTGCGTATTCCGCGGTCTGGAACAGGCCGGGGATGAACTGAAGCTCGTAGGTGCGGATGAGGGAGGCGGCCTCCTCCAGGCCAATGTAGGACTCGAACCAGTCCGGCAGCACATCGCCATATTTCGTCCACCAGCCCGGCATGCTGGCCTGACGGGCCAGCGTGAGCACCCGGTCACGTTCCACGGCGTCGGTCACGCCGTACATGGTCAGCAGGTCGGCGACGTCCCGCTCCTTGAAGCTCACCCGGCCGTGCTCGATGCGGCTGATCTTGGAGCGGCTGCCGCGGATCTCGTAGCCGGCCGTGTCGGGGCTGATCCCGGCCGCCTCGCGGAGCCGTCGTAGCCGGTGGCCGACGACCATGCGCAGCACGGTCGGGCTGCTGCGCTGCTCGCCGGCGGGCTCCTCCGGCTCAGCGCCATCGGAGCCAGCGGAGGCAGGCTGCGGGCCCGGTGCCCTGCCGGCCTCGTCACCTGGCTGAACGACGCTCATTCCCGCTCCCGGCGCCACAGGCTATTCCGCCGCGCACATCCTGCCCCGAGCCACCGACATAATTTGCGCTATCCCCGGCTGGCTGGGTCACCGGCAACTCCACAATGGCAGGATGAACACCCGTAGCGGCGGGGCGCAGGGAGAACAGTATCACTCTCCGTTCGGGGCGCAAGCCGCAATGCGGCCGGGATCGGCAACAGCGTGAGGCAATTGCCACGCAGTCGGGCGACCGCGCCGGACCGGCCGCCCCAGGCCGCCCAAGGCCGCCCGCACGCGACGGTCCGGTGCCTTCCCGAGCGCGGCCTTCCAGTGCGCGCCGGGCTGGCCGCCACGCGCGTCTAGGTCAGGTCGTCGAACTCCCCGTTCTTCACCCCGGTGATGAACGCGGCAACCTCGGCCCGGGTGTAGATGAGTGCCGGGCCAGATGGCTGCCGGGAGTTCCTGACCGCGATCGTGCCCTCGGGAAGCGCGGCGACTTCGACGCAGTTGCCGCTCGGGTTACTTGCCCGCGCCTTCCGCCAGCGAGCGTCCCGCAGGCGGCTCGCCGGAATCCCGTTCGATGCCAGCATCTGTCACTCCTTGGCTGAATAACTGATCTGTCGCGGCTCGCACGGTCAGATCGCCGCAGGACACGGCGCCATGGCGGCGATCCGGCCAGAGTCACGCTTGCGCACACGCTGATGCACGTGCATCTGCCTGTGCATCCACCTGACGGCAGCATAGCAGAACAGATGCACGTGCATTGGCTCTTGCAACAGATGCCCCGGCTGAGGCAGGATGCAGGGGTACGCGCGGTTTCCCCACACCGTCGACGGGACCCTTCGTAGCAGTGATGACGGCCCAGCCAGCCCAGGTGGCCCAGGTTGCCTGGTCAACCAGCGTCGCTCAGCATCAGCAGGACATCCAGCCGCATGCCATCAGCGCGGGCTGGCACTGGCTGCAGGCAGCCGTCGAGATGGCCGCGCTCAGGGCCGGCAGCTGGCACGCGGTCGCGCCGGCCTGCGCCGGCTGGCCAGCCTTCCCCCGTGTCGCGGTCCGGACCCCGCCACCGCAGCCGGGCGCGGTGGCCGCAGCGCGCGACTTCACCGCAGCCACGCTGCGCCGCTGGGGGACCGAGGAACGCCTCGGCGATGTCCTCGTCGTGGTTTCTGAACTGCTGACCAACGCGCTGCGGCACGCGCTCCCCCGGTCCCCTGACGCTCCGCGCTGGCCGGTGCGGCTCGGCCTGCTCCATGCGGGCGCCTGCCTGCTGTGCGCCGTCGCCGACCCGAGCCCTGCCATCCCCGCCCCGCAGCAGCCAGACCCCCTCGACGAGACCGGGCGCGGACTGCACGTGGTTGATTCGCTGAGCGATAGCTGGGGCTGCACCCCGCCCACCCGCTTCGGGAAGGTCGTGTGGGCATTGTTCGCGGTCGGCGCATGACCCGCGGCCGAGGCTGGCCTTCCCGCGATGCCACGCCGGCACATCGGGGACGCTACGCCAGCCCGGGCTGAGCGCCGGAGGACGGGCACCGCGGTGGCGCGCCAGAGCGATCAGAGAGCCAGCGGCAGCGCGGTCCGGCCGGCGCGCACGGAGGCGCACACTCCGTCGCTGGCCGCGGCCGCTGACATGCGTTCTGCGGAAGGGTTCTGATAGAGAGTCGTGCGCTGCCGGAGCGCCCTGCCGGTCGGTGCCACCATCGCGGCGAGCTGGCTGATCGTCTTGTACGAGCCGTTCTCGCTGCCGGCCATCCGGCTGATCGTCTCTTCCATCAGCGTGCCGCCCAGGTCGTTCACCCCGCCCCGGAGTACCTCCCGGCAGCCCTCGTCGCCCAGCTTGACCCACGAGCACTGGATCGAGTCCACCGCGCCGTGCAGCAGCAGCCGGGAGACCGCGTGCACCGCGCGGTTCTCCCGCCGGGTGGGTCCCGGGCGGGCCAGGCCGGCCAGGTAGATCGGGGAGTTCGCGTGCACGAACGGGAGCAGGACGAACTCGGTAAAGCCACCGGTGCGCTCCTGGATCTCGCGGATGACCCGCAGGTGAGCGACCCAGTGCGCGGGGGTGTCCACATGGCCGTACATCATCGTGGCCGTGGTGGGAATGCCCAGCTCATGGGCGGTGGTGATCACCTCGATCCACGCCGCGGCCGGCAGCTTGCCCTTGGTCAGCACCCAGCGCACGTCATCGTCGAGGATCTCCGCGGCGGTGCCGGGCAGCGAGCCCACCCCCGCCTCGCGGGCGCGGACCAGCCACTCGCGCACCGGAAGGCCGGTCCTTGACGCCCCGTTCATCACCTCCATCGGCGAGAACGCGTGGATGTGCAGGTCCGGGCATCGCCGCCGGACCTCGGCGGCGATATCGAAGTACGCGGTGGCGGGCAGGTCCGGGTGGATTCCGCCCTGCATGCACACCTCGGTGGCGCCAGCCTGCCAGGCCTCCTGCGCCCGGTCGCCGATCTGCTCCAGGGACAGCGTGTAGGCGTCGGCGTCGGTCCGCCGCTGAGCGAACGCGCAGAACCGGCAGCCCGTGTAGCACACGTTGGTGAAGTTGATGTTCCTGTTCACCACGTAGGTCACGTCATCGCCGGCGCTGTCCCTGCGGATCGCGTCGGCCAGGCTGGCCAGTGCCTCGAGCTCGGGGCCGTCGGCGTCCAGCAGCGCGAGCGCGTCCGCGTCGCTGATCGCCGAAGGGCTGCGCTCGGCATGCCGCAGCGCCGCGAGCACCTCCGCGCGGATGGGGCCCGCCCTCCGCGCAGCCACCGCGGGCGCGATCCGGGCGCGCACCTCGGCCCAGTCGCCGTAAACCTCGGCGAAGTCGTCCCTGCGGTCGCCAGTGCGGCCCGTGGTGTCGATCGTCACGTGCAGGTCGGTGCGGCCACCGCCGGCCCAGCCGCCGTCGGGCTCCTGCCACGGCAGGCCGCGCGGTATCGCGCCGCGCCGGGCAAGCCCGGTCTCAGCGTCGGCGAGCGCGGCGACGTGCGCGGCCAGACGCGGGTCCAGCCATGGCTCACGGATGTAGCCGGGGTAGATGGTCAGCCGCTCGCGCAGCTCGAACCCGCTCGCCTCGGTGCGCCGCGCCAGGTCGGCGATCTGCGGCCAGGGGCGCTCGGGGTTCACATGGTCGGGCGTGAGCGGCGAGACCCCGCCCCAGTCGTCGATGCCGGCCGCCAGGATGCGCTGGTAGGCGTCGCCGATGAGGTTCGGCGGCGCCTGGATGCGGGCCGACGGCCCGAGCAGCAGCCGGGCGACCGCTATGGTCGCGGCGAGGTCGTCGAGGTCCGCGTCGGGCGCCGCGCGCATCCGGGTGCCCGGCTTGGCGCGGAAGTTCTGCACGATCACTTCCTGGATGCCGCGGTACTCCCTGGCCACCTTGCGGATCGCCAGGATCGAGTCCACCCGCTCGTCCAGCGTCTCGCCGATCCCGATCAGGATCCCGGTGGTGAACGGCACGCTGCTGCGCCCGGCGTCCTCCAGCACCCGGAGCCGGACCTTCGGGTCCTTGTCCGGGCTGCCGAAGTGCGGGCCGCCCCGCTCGGTGAACAGCCGCTCTGCGGTGGTCTCCAGCATCATCCCCATCGACGGCGCCACCGGCTTGAGCCGCTGCAGGTCCTGCCAGCTCAGCACGCCCGGATTGAGGTGCGGCAGCAGCCCCGTTTCCTCCAGGACCCTGATCGCCATCGCCCGCAGGTACGACAGGGTGTCCGGGTAGCCGCGCGACTCAAGCCACTCTCGTGCCTGGCGCCACCGCGCCTCGGGCCGGTCCCCCAGCGTGAAGAGCGCTTCCTTGCAGCCGAGCCGGGCGCCCTCGGCCGCGATCCGCACGACCTCGTCGGGCGGCAGGTACGGGCTGTCCAGCCGGCCGGGCACCGTGACGAACGTGCAGTAGCCGCACCTGTCCCGGCACAGCCGGGTCAGCGGGATGAACACCTTTCGCGAGTAGGTGATGACTCCGGGCCGGCCAGCCGCGGCGAGCCCTGCGTCGCGCACCCGGGACGCGTGCGCCAGCAGCTCGCCGAGCTGCTGGCCACGGGCACGCAGCAGGATGACCGCCTCGGCGTGGTCGAGCGCCTTGCCGTCCCTGGCACGGGCGAGGGCGCGGCGGATGGCGCTGTACGGCGGGCCGGGCTCGGCACCGGCCCCGCTGCCCGGGTCAGGCTTCATCGAGTCAACTCTAGGGGTCCGCCAGTCCCCCGCGGCGCGCAGGTTCGCCGACGGCTGAGCGGTCGGCAGGCAGGCCGCCGCAGGCACGCTCGCCGCTGCCGGCCGGCTTGCCGCCCGTAGGCACGCCCGGCGCCGGCCACCTCACCGCCGCCGCTAGAACCTCCGGTAGTCGCGGACCGGCAGCCGCGGCCCGCGCCGTGGCGGCCGCGGGCCGCCGATCTCGACCAGCCGGGTCGCACGGTAGCGGTGCCCGGCGTACGGGGCGAGCAGGTCGAGCATGCCGGCGTCGTCGGTCACCCGGCCCGCCAGCGCCCAGCCGACCACGCCGGGCAGGTTGTAATCCCCGACGCTGACGGCGTCGGGATCGCCGCAGGCGCGCTGGCGGACCTCGGCCGATGTCCACGGCCCGATACCGGGCATGCTCTGCAGCCTTGCGTCCGCCTCGGCCGCCGCCAGCCCGCAGATCTCCTCAAGCCGGGCAGCCACCCGGGCGGCAGCCCTGATCGTCCGGGCCCGCACGGCCTCGGCCCCGGCCCGGTGCCAGTCCCAGCTCGGTATGGAGAGCCAGATGCTGGCGGGGGGGAACACCCGCATGCCTGCGGGGGCGGGCCCGGGGGCTGGCAGGCCGTGCCGCAGCAGCAGGTAGCGCCACGCGCGGTGCGCCTCCGCGCTGGCCACCTTCTGCTCCAGCACGGCCGGCACGAGGGCCTCGAGCACCCGCCCGGAGCGGCCGACCCTCATGCCCCGGTAGCGCCTGGCCAGCTCGCGCAGCACAGGATGGCCAGGCCGGAAGCCGCTGGCATCATCCTCCTCGCCGAGCTGCGCGGGAAGGGAGCAGAGCAGCCAGGCAGCCCCGGGACCCCAGGCCTCCGCGGCAACCGCCCCGCGATCTGCGGGGCAGTTCGCCACGCGCAGGGTCGCGGGGCCCTCCGGGGTGAGCGAGGTGCGCCACACCGCACCGTCAGGCGCCCCTCGGTAGGCCGGATCGCCCGGCCCGCGCCGGTGCACGGACAGGGTGAGCCGGACATCAACCGGAAACGGCGGGATCCAGGTCCTGGTCAGCGCCGGCGCTGTCCGCGGCCGGGATGCCGGGACCGGGCGTGGCCGGATCGCCGTGCCGGGTGCGGGCTGCGACGCGCCGTTCAGGCGTCGGTGGAGAACCTCACCGCCGTCCGGCCGAGCCTCACCCCCGGCCACACCCGCATCCCGCATCGCAGCTCGTTTCCCTCGGCGACGCTCGCCCCGTCGCCGACCACCGCGTCCTCTACCACGACGCCCGCGGCGATCTGCGCGCCGCTGCCGACCACGCTGCCGCGCACGACCGCACCAGCGCCGACGACCGCGCCATCGAACAGCACGCTCCCGGCGACGGTGGCGCCGTCGCCGACCTGGCAGCCTGCGCCTACCACGGTGCCGCCGGTCAGCTTCACGCCGTCACCTACCTGCGCGCCGCCGAGCACCAGCGACTCGCCGCATGGCCCGGGCAGTGCAGCCGACCCTATCCGCCCGAGCACCAGATCGCACGAACCCTGCACGAACGCGCCAGGGGTACCGACGTCCAGCCAGTACGCAGTATCCACGTAGCCCATGACAGTCTCGCCGGCGGCGATCAGCCCCGGGAACGTCTCCCGCTCGACCGAGACCGGCCTGCCGGCCGGGATGGCGTCGATGAAGCGCCGCCTGAACACATAGCACCCGGCGTTGATCCGGTTGGTGACCGGCTGCGGCGTCTTCTCCAGGAATGCTGTGACCCGGCCCGCCCTGTCGGTCGGCACGCAACCGAACCGCGACGGGTCGGCGACCTCCACCAGGTGCAGCGTGACCGCGGCCTCCGCCTTCTCGTGCAGGTCGAGCTGGGCGGCGACGTCATGGCCGGAGAGAAGATCGCCATTCAGAACGATGACCGGGTCCTCATCCCGCGACCTGAGCCGGGCAGCCGCGTTGCGGATGCCACCGCCGGTATCGAGCGGAACCTCCTCGTAGACGTACTCAAGCTCTAGGCCGAACGTGGCTCCGTCACCGAGCACCTCGCGGAACATCTCCGACCGGAACGAGGTGGCCAGCACCACGCGGGTGATCCCGCTGGCCGCGGCGCGGGCAAGCTGGTGCGCCAGGAACGGGACGCCCGCACAGGGCAGCAGCTGCTTGGGCCGGTCGACGGTGAGGGGCCGAAGCCTGGTGCCCTTGCCGCCGACGAGAAGGATCGCCTCAAGCGGCTCGCCCGGCCGCTGCTGTCCGGTGTGCATGAGGAGTGAGGTTACTCCCGCCCCTGCGCCGCCGCACGCTCGTAGGACGCCATGTGCGCCTCGGCCGACGCCGCCCAGCTGAACTCCAGTGCCCGGGCATGACCGGCCGCGCCAAGCTCCGCCCGGCGGGCCGGGTCGTCGAGCAGTGCCCGCAGCGCGGCCTGGATGCTGGCCGCGTCCGGCTCGGTGTAGGCGACAGCGTCGCCGCCCACCTCCGGGAGCGAGGTCCGGTGGGTGGTGAGCACGGGCGCACCCGAGGCCATCGCCTCCAGCACCGGGAGCCCGAACCCTTCCCCGGTGCTGGGGAAGGCCACCATCAGCGCGCCGCCGAGGAACCCCGGGAGGTCGCTGAAGTGCAGGTACCCAGGCCGGACCAGGCGCAGGTGAGCGGGGACGGCGGCCACTGCCTCGTCGACCTCCTCGCTCCAGCTCGTGCCGCCGGCCAGCACCAGGGCGGGCGGATCGGGCAGGTCCGCCACGGCTCCTGCCCACCCGGTGATCAGCGCGGGCACGTTCTTGCGCGGCTCTAGCGTCCCGAGGTAGGCGATGTACGGCTTGCCGTGCAGGCCGAGGCGGTCCGAGACCTGCCGCACCCTGGCCCGGTCGGGCTCATGAAACTGCTCGTGGTCCACGCCGTGGTAGGCGACGTCAATCCTGGTGGGATCGGCGTCGAGGACCCGCACAAGCTCGTCCCGCGTGGCCTTGGACGGGACGATAAGCCGGGTGGCGCGGCGCGCCGAGGTCTTGATCGCCGCCCGGTAGAAGGTCGCCGTGACCGGGTTGTGCGCGTCCGGCTCGGTGAAGAACGTCAGGTCGTGGATCGTCACCACGGTCGGCACGCCGGGACGCAGCGGCATCGAGTAGTGCGGCGCATGCAGCACATCGGCGCCCACTTGCTGGGCCACCAGCGGGAGGCCGCTCTGCTCCCAGGCCAGCCTGGCCGGGCGGTGGGCGATGGCCGTCGGAGCGGCCGCGACCTGCGCGCCGGGCACGAGCCGGCCGTAGCGCTCCTCGTCCGCCCGCTGGCAGGCCACCACCAGATCGGCTCCCGCCGCGTCGAGCCCGCGGACCAGCCCGTCGACGTATCGCCCGAGCGCCCCGCGGTCCGCGGGAACGGCGGTCGCGTCAACTAGCACACGTGGCGCCACGGCCGTTGTGCTCCCTTCGCCTCGGCCGGCCAGCATGCAGGGATTCCGGGCGTGCTGCTCGCGAGATCGCCGGACTTCCGGCTCGCTCCCCATTCCCCGTCAGAACCGAGCGTACGCCCTCGGCTCACCCGCCGCGCCGCGGGTCGCCATGGCTAGCACGACGGCACGGCCCTGCCCGCCTTGATTGCCTCAAGGTCGGCGATAGCCCCGCTGAGCGTGGACACCCTGACCACGCGCAGCCCGGCCGGGACCGCGTTGCGGGTGTCCGGGCAGTTGGCCGCCGGGGCCAGGAACACCGTCGCCCCGGCCTGCCGGGCGCCTGCCATCTTCTGCTGGATCCCGCCGATCGGCTGCACCTGGCCGCTGGGGGTGATCTCCCCCGTCCCGGCGATGAACCTGCCGCCGGCGAGGTTGTCCGAGGTGAGCTTGTCGATGATGCCGAGCGCGAACATCAGGCCGGCGCTGGGCCCGCCGATGTCCCCGACACTGATCTTGACCGAGAACGGGAACACGTAGCTCTCCGCCACTATGACGCCGACCACAGCGTGTCCCTGCTCATCGGCGGTCGTGATCGTGACGTCCCGGGTAGTGTTGCCGCGCCTGATCGTCAGCCGGACGGGCGTGCCGGGCTTGTGCGCCCGGATCAGGTCGCCCGCGCTGGCGTGGCAGGTGACCGCCGTGCCGTCGACGGCGGTGATCACATCGCCTTTCCTCAGCACGCCCGCCGCAGGCAGTCCTCGCAGCGTGGCCGTGATGGTGTCGAGCGTCCGGAACGGGATTCCCAGCTGGCACAGCGCCGCGGCCGTCGCGACCTGCTGGGAGCTCGCCATCTCCTCGGTGTCCTGCTGCTGCACCTGCTGCTGCGTCTGTCCGGGCGCGAAGAGCTCCGACTGCGGGACGACCGCGTCGTCCGGGCTGAGCCAGGACTGCAGCGCGGCGAAGATGTTGAAGTCGCTGCCCGGGCCGCCGATGTAGGAGATCGTCACCATGTTGAGGTGCCCGGAGGTCGGATGGGTCGGGTGGCCCGTGATGCTGATCAGCGGCTTGCCGTCGAGCGAGCCGAGAGTGTTCAGGGTCGGGCCGGGAGTCAGCGCGACGTAGGGCACCGGCGAGAATGCCGCGACCAGCAGCGCGACCAGCACGCCGGCGCCGGCGACCAGAAGCGTGACGATGCGGCGGGACATGGGGGCTAGATTACGCGCCGCTCACCCACTCACTGTCGCCGTCGGCGAACTGCTGCCGCTTCCAGATCGGCACCGACCGCTTCAGCTCGTCGATCATTGCCCGGCAGGCGGCGAACGCCTCGGCCCGGTGCGGGCAGGACGCGCCCACGATCACCGCGAGGTCGCCGACCCGCAGGTCGCCGACCCGGTGCAGGGCAGCCATGGCAAGCGCGCCGTGGCTGGCCGCCACCTTCTCGGCGACGCGGCGCAACTCGGCCTCGGCAGACGGATGGGCGGTGTAGCTGAGCCCGGTCACCGGCCGGCCTGCGTCATGGTCCCGCACGGTCCCGAGGAACAGCGCGGTGCCGCCGGCGGCTGGGTCGCTGACCGCCGCGCGCACCTCGTCCACGGACAGCGGCTGCTCGCGCAGTTCGGCAAGCCGGATGACGTCTGCCATGAGCATCAGGCTAGTGCACTGGCCGGTCCTCACCCGCTGCGGCGGCGCCGGCGGGCCCGGCGGACGATCGCGGCGGTGCCGATCACGGCGACGGTCGCGCCTGCGGCGGTGATCGTCGCATCCCGGCGGTCGAGCCTGCGCCCGGCGACCGCGTGCCGGCCCGCCCGGGCGCGCAGCAGCACCTCCAGCGCGGCGCCGTTGTCGAAGCCGGGCTTCCAGCCGGCGTCCCGGAGCGTGGCGCAGTCGACCACCCAGGGATAGACGACGAAGTGCAGGTCGGTCACCGGCACCGGGGTGATGCCCGCGCGGTGCAGCCGCTGCGCGGTGGCGAAGGTCAGCCGGGCGGGAAGCTCGATCCGCCGCAGCCCGGATATCTCCTCGACCTGCTCCTGCTCCAGCCAGCCATCACAGCCGACCGCGAACCGGCCTCGCACCTCGCCGAGTGCGGCAAGCTCCAGGGCCGATACCAGGTCCTCGACGTGGCAGAACTGCCAGCGCGGAGCGCAGCCCCGCACCGCGAGCAGGCGGGGGGCCTCGAAATGCCTGGTGATCATGGTGTCGATGTCCTCGCCCACCAGCGCGGCGGGACGGACAACCGTCACCTCGAGCCCCGGATGCGCCCGGGGAGAGCGCTCGGCGAGGTGCTCGATCTCCAGCAGGTCGCCTACGACGCTGTCATCAGGGTCCGCGCGCAGCGGAGCGGACTCCGGCAGCGGGATGGGGTTGTCCGGCCGCGCGCCGTACACCATCGTGCTGGTGACCAGGACCACCCGGCCGACACGGCCGGCCGCCGCGGCGGTCAGCACCGTCTGCGCCCCGCGGATGTTGTAGGAGCGGCGGGACCGGTACTCCGACTCAGGCGAGAGGTCGATGTCGGCGTGCACGACGACATCTATCCCGGCCAGGCGGCTGGCCATGGCCGGGTCGCGCACATCGATCACCCGCCAGGTCACGCCCGCGACATCGCCCCGGCTGGAGTCGATCGCGATGACCCGGCCGACTCTCGGGGACGACACCAGCCGGGCAGCAAGCCGCTGGCCGAGACCGTGCGCCGCCCCGGTGACCGCGACGACCGGCCCGGCAGGCCTGACGGGCCGGACAGGCCCGCCCTCCCGCGGGCTCCGCCCTCGGCGAATCTGGGTATCTCGGTTTCTCACCGCAGCCTGCTCCCGGGATAACGTGGCGGTCATACCAGTTCCATCCTGCCTGAGCGATCGCGCGGCGGCTCGCCCGGCGCGCGATCCCGGCAGCACGCAGCGGTCGCGCGGCCTCGGCGGCGCGCGCTCCCGACACCACGGCGCCGTCGCGCGGCCTGGCCGGCGCGCGCTAACGACAACAGAGAGGTCGCGGCGATGAGTGATCCTCCCTTCGGCTTCGGACCGCCCGGAGGCGGCCGGGGTCCCGGCGACCCGGATCGCCCGCCGGGCGACCAGCCCGGCGGCGGCTCGCCCGATCCCATGGGACCCGCAGGGCCGCTCGGCCCGCTCGCGGACCCGCAGCAGTTCGCCAACGCGCTGCGCCAGTTCGCCGACCTGATGTCCTGGCAGGGCGGCCCGGTGAACTGGGATCTCGCCAGGAACGTGGCCCGCCAGGTGGTTGCCGCCCAGGGCGATCCCAGCGTGCTGGAAACCGAGCGCGCGAAGGTCACCGAGGCGCTGCGGCTTGCGGACCTGTGGCTGGAGGATGCCACGACCCTGCCCACGGGCATCCGGGCCACCGCGGCCTGGAGCCGCTCGGAGTGGGTCGAGGCCACCCTGCCGGTGTGGTCCAAGCTGTGCGACCCGATAGCAGCGCGCGCCGTGGAAGCCATGAGCAGCATGATCCCCGACGACCCCGAGCAGATCGCGGGCGAGCTTCCGCCGGAGATGCGCTCGGCCATGACCGCCATGGGGGGCGGGGCCGGCGCCCTCGGAGCGCTCGGCGGAATGGGCGGGCTGCGGCAGATGCTGAGCAGGATCGGCGGGATGATGGTCGGCGGCCAGATCGGCTCCGCCATCGGGACGCTCGCCCGCGAGGTGGTCAGCTCGACCGATATCGGACTGCCGCTCGGCCCGGAAGGTACTGCGGCGCTGCTTCCCTCGGGGGTCGCGGCGTTCGGCGAGGGCCTCTCGGTCGAGGCCGGGGAGGTGGCGCTGTTCCTGGCGCTGCGCGAGGCAGCCCACCACCGGCTGTTCGCTCACGTGCCATGGCTGAGGCCGAGGCTGCTCGGGGCCGTGGAGGACTATGCGCGCGGCATCAGCGTGGACTCCGCGGCCCTCACGGAGGCAATGGGCCAGCTTGACCCGGCCAATCCGGAAGCGCTGACCGAGGCTCTGTCGGGGGGCGGGATGTTCCGGCCGGAAGAGACCGAGCAGCAGAAGGCGGCCCTCGCCCGCCTGGAGACCATGCTGGCCCTGGTCGAGGGCTGGGTCGCGACCGTTGTCGAGGACGCCTCGGCCGACCGGCTGCCGCAGGCCGCCGCGCTCGGCGAGGCGATCAGGCGGCGCCGCGCCACTGGCGGGCCCGCCGAGCGGACCTTCGCCACCCTGGTCGGCCTCGACCTGCGGCCGCGCCGACTGCGGGAGGCGGCGGCGATCTGGCGGGAGCTCACCCAGGCCCGCGGCACCGACGGCCGCGACGCCATCTGGGCGCATCCAGATCTGCTGCCCACTGCCAGCGACTTCGACGACCCGGAGGGGTTCATCCACGGCAGGCCAGAGCTCACGCTCTCCGATCTCGACGTCGGCACCGACGACGGCGACAGCACCGAGCCCGCCCCCGGGCCGGGCCCCGAGGACACCGCGGGGGGCGAGGGCGCGCAGGACGACCCCGGCGGCACCGGCTGACGCAGCCCGCCGCCTGATCGGGGAAACTTCGGACGCGATACGGCCGCAAACTTCACCCGATAATCGGACCAAACGATTGCAGGCGGGCTGGCGGGCCAGAGCAGCCAGCCGGGCAGGGCTGGCGCTAGCTGGCTGACCGCAGCGGGGCGGGAAGCAGTTCTGGCGGGCAGTCCTGGTAGGCGACCGGCACCAGCCAGCGGCGGATTGCCGCGGCGCCGACCGAGGTGTGCGCCGGGTCGCTGGTCGCGGGCCAGGGACCGCCGTGGTGCTGGGCGGCGGTGACCGCCACCCCGGTCGGCCAGCCGTTGAAGACGATCCGGCCGGCTGACCGCCGCAGCACCCCGAGTACCTGCCGCGCCGCCGCAAGGTCGCCGGGAGACAAGGGGTCCAGGTGGATCACCCCGGCCAGGTTGCCGCCGAGCCGGGCGAGCACCGGCGGCAGGTCGGTGACCTGCTCATAGGTCACGAACAGCCCCGCCGGGCCGAACCGCTCCCTGGCGATCCCGGGCAGGCCCGCCGCGAAGTCACCGAGACCGACCGTGAACACCTGCGGCGTTCCCGCCCACGGCCCCTCGCCCGGCTTGCCGGTCGCGAGCAGGCGCACCGCCGGCTCGCCGGCAAGCTCGCCGACGGCGGCGGCGAAGGAATCGTGGATCCGCTGCGAGAGCATGGCGCCCCCGGCAGCCGACCGTATCTCGGCCGCGACCGCATCCAGCAGGGGCTCGCTGCGCGGCCCGAACACCAGCCCCGGGTTGGTGCAGTACTGCCCGGTGCCGAGGGTCAGCGAGGCCGCGTAGCCGGAGGCGATCTCGGCGGGACGGGCGGCCGCGGCGCCGGGCAGGATCACCACCGGGTTGACCGAGCCGTACTCGCCATGGAACGGGATCGGCACCGGCCGCTCCGCGCAGATGCGCGCGAGCGCGTTCCCGCCTGCGGCCGAGCCGGTGAAGCCGGCCGCGCAGACCGCCGGGTGGCGCAGCAGCGACGGCCCGGCCGCGACGCCGTGCACGATGCCGAACGTGCCCGCCGGCGCGCCCGCGGCAGCCAGCGCGCCGGCGACCACCCGGGCGGTCACCGCGGAGGTCCGCGGATGCGCCTCGTGCGCCTTGACGACGACCGGGCAGCCCGCGGCCAGCGCGGAGGCGGTGTCGCCGCCGGCCACCGAGAACGCGAACGGGAAGTTGGAGGCGGCGAACACCGCGACCGGGCCGATGGCCCGGCTGATCCGGCGCAGCTCGGGCACGCCCTCGCCGGCCGGGGAGACGGCCAGGTCCAGGAACGCCCCGTCGCGCAGAACGCCGGCGAACATCCGTAGCTGCCCGGTCGTGCGGGCCAGCTCGCCCGTCAGCCGGGCCACGCCGAGCGCGGTCTCGGTATCGGCGAGCGGGATCAGCTCATCGCGCGCGCTGTCCAGCGCGCCGGCCACCGCTTCAAGGGCCGCTGCCCGGCCGCCGGGCCCCATGCCCTCCCAGGCGTCAAGCGCGCCGGCGGCGGCCTCGGCGATCGCGCCGACCTCGGCATCGGTGGTCTCCGGGACGGGCTCTCCGGCAGGCTCGCCGGTTCGCGGGTTGTACCCCTGGATCATGCTGTCCTCCGCTGAAAGTGCCGTAGCTGCGCCTCGTGCCACTCCCTCGCGTACCCGGCGATGCGCGGGTCACCAGACGGCTCTCCTCGCTCCAGCCGGTCGAGGTAGGCATGATCGGCCGCGATCCGCTTCCGGAACTCAGCCGCGTCACCGACGTGCCCGTGTCCGGGCACGACCAGGTGAACCCCCGCCGTCGCGGCCAGCCGGCCCAGCCCCGCCCGGTAGGCCGCGAGCAGGTCCGCCGCTCCCGGGCCCGGGCCCTCCCCCGGCCCGGAGCCCACGACCAGCGGGATCTCGATGTCGGAGCACATGTCCCCGGCGACAAGCACGCCGCTGTCCGGGAGGAGGACCGCCCCGTGGCCGGGCGCGTGCCCATCGTGAACGATGACCTCGGCGGCCGGCCCGCCCCACGGAATGGTGGTCCCGGCCAGCGGCGTGAGCCTGCCGACGAGCGACGGGTCGTGTCCCGGCACCGCCCGCTCCGCGGCGGCCACCAGGGCGTCATGCTCGCGCTCCGCGGCCGCCGCCGCCGCGGGCGTCGCGTAGCGCGGTACGTCGCCGAGCTCTGCGTGCCACAGCACATGGTCCCAGTGCGGATGCGTGGACCAGCCCGCCACGGGGCGCAGGCCGCGCGCGGCGAGCGCCCCGGCCAGCGCGGCGATGTCCGCCGCGCTGATCGCCGGGTCGATCACCAGGGCGGAGCCGTCGGGAGCGGCCACCACTGTGGTCGTCGTCGAGTACAGCGCGGCGGTGGCCACGAGAACCCCGGGCGCGATCTCAGTGAACGGGTCCGAAGCCACCGCAGGAGTCTCTCACACCGCTATCCCGGGTGGCTGTCAGCCAGATGGCACATCGGGAAGGGTGAACTCGCCGCCGAGGTAGGCCAGCACCGGGTCATCGGGGTCCGGCTCGCCATGCCGGGCGAGGACTGAGGCGGCATGCGCCTCGGCGTCGTCACGCGGAACGTAGCCGAGCTCTCGCGCCCCGGCCAGCGACAGCCAGCCGCGGGTGTTCGCCGAAGCGCCGTAGATCACCCGGAAACCCGGCGCTGGCGCGGACAGGCAGGCCTCGAACAGCCGGCCTGCGTCGTCCGGGGACAGCCAGGTCGACAGGGACCGCACGGTGACCGGGCGCTCCGCGCAGGTGCCGATCCTGATGCAGATCGCGTCCATGCCGTGCCGGTGGTGGTACAGCGACGCCAGCGCCTCGCCGGCGGCCTTGGAGACGCCGTAGTAGGTGTCCGGCGCCGGGAACGCGTAGTCCCCGGCCGGGAGGGCCGACCTCGGCAGGAACCCGACCGCGTGGTTGGACGACGCGAAGATCACCCGCCTCGTCCCGGCCCGCCGGGCAGCCTCGAACGCGACATAGGTGCCGTGGATGTTCACCCGCAGGATCTGCTCCCATGGCGCCTCGCCGGACAGGCCGCCGAGGTGGACCAGCGCCTGCGCGCCGGCGCAGGCCGCCGTCATCGCGGCCAGGTCGGTCACGTCCGCGCGGACGGCTTCCTCGCCGGGCCGGGCGGTGATCTCCGCGATGTCGAGCAGCCGCAGGGTCCGGCCCGGCCGGGCCAGCCGCGGCCGCAGCATCGAGCCGATCCGGCCCGCGGCTCCGGTGATCAGGATGACGCTCATCGTCAGGTCGGATCGGGCTCGGTGACCCGGCCGGGCCGGGCCAGGAACTCGAAGTCGCAGCCCTTGTCGGCCTGGGTGACCTGCTCGCTGAAGAGCGCGCCGTAGCCGCGCGGGTAGAGCGGCGCCGGCGGCTTCCACGCGGCCCGCCTGCGGTCCATCTCGGCGCCGGACAGCTCCGCACGGAGAGTTCGTTCCGGCACGCTGAGCGTGACCAGATCGCCGGTACGCAGCAGGGCGAGCGGGCCGCCGACGAAGGATTCAGGACTGACATGAAGAACGCAGGTCCCGTAGCTGGTGCCGCTCATCCGCGCATCGGAGACCCGGACCATGTCCCGGACGCCCGCGGCGAGCAGGTACCCAGGGATCGGGAGCATGCCGTACTCCGGCATGCCCGGGCCGCCGACGGGGCCGGCGTTGCGCAGCACCAGCACCGAGTCCGGGGTGATGCCCAGCGCCGGGTCGTTGATCTGCTGCTGCATCTCGCGGTAGCTGTCGAAGACCACGGCCGGCCCGGTGTGGGTCAGCAGCGCCGGGTCGGCGGCAACGTGCTTGATGACCGCCCCGTCCGGCGCAAGGTTGCCGCGCAGCACGGCCAGGCCGCCCTCCGGGGACAGCGCCTTGTCCGGGGCGCGGATCACGTCGTCGTTCCAGACCCGGGCGCCGGCTAGCTGCTCGCCCAGGCTCCGCCCAGAGACGGTCAGCCTGGCGGTGTGCAGCGCGCCGGGAATCCCGTTCAGTACCGACAGCAGCGCGCGCAGCCCGCCGGCGTAGTAGAAGTCCTCCATCAGGTACTCCCCCGACGGCCGGATGTTCGCCAGCACCGGGACCCGCCGGGAGATCGCGTCGAAGTCGCCGAGGGTCAGCCGGGCTCCGCAGCGGCCGGCCATCGCGATCAGGTGGATCACCGCGTTGGTCGAGCCGCCGAGCGCGATCACGGTGGCAACCGCGTCCTCGAACGCCTCCCTGGTGAGGATCTTCTCCGGGGTCAGGTCCTCCCAGGCCATCTCCACGATCCGGCGGCCGGTCGCGACCGCCATCCGGTGGTGCGCCGAGTCGGCCGCCGGGATGGACGCGGCCCCGGGCAGGGTCAGGCCCAGCGCCTCGGCCGCCGAGGTCATCGTGGATGCCGTGCCCATCGTCATGCAGTGGCCGGGCGAGCGGGCGATCCCGCACTCCAGGTCGGCCATCTCGCACTCGCCGATCAGCCCGGCACGCCTGTCGTCCCAGAACTTCCACATGTCGGTGCCGCTTCCGACCGGCTCGCCGCGGTAATTGCCGCGCAGCATCGGCCCGGCGGGCAGGTAGATCGCCGGGATCCCGGCGCTTGCCGCGCCCATGATCAGCCCGGGCGTGGTCTTGTCGCAGCCGCCCATCAGCACGGCGGCGTCGGCCGGGTAGGAGCGCAGCAGTTCCTCGGTCTCCATCGCCAGCAGGTTGCGGTAGAGCATCGGGGTCGGCTTGCAGAACGTCTCCGAGAGCGTGGACACTCCGAACTCGACCGGGTAGCCGCCGGCGGCCAGGACGCCCCGCTTGACCGCTCCGGCCCGCTCCCGCAGGTGCATGTGGCAGGGGTTCAGCTCGGACCAGGTGTTGACGATCGCGACGACCGGCCTGCCGAGGTAGTCCTGCGGGTCGGCACCAAGCTGGCGCATCCTCGACCGGTGGCTGAATGCCCGCAGCCCGTCGCCACCGAACCACCGGTAGCTGCGCAGGTCCTCGGGCCGCCGGCGGGCGGCGCTCCGGTGATCTGTCATGGACTCAGGATCGCACGCGGATCCGGCCGCTCTCGCGCCCGCCTGATCAGCCCAGGCCCCAGCCGGCCAGGATCGAGGAGACCTGCTGGCGGACCGGGCCGGGCAGCAGCCGGCTCGGCGGGCGGACGTCCCGCCGGCACAGGCCGAGCTGGGCCAGCGCCTCCTTGACCACGCTGACGTTGTCGGCCGAGGAGTCGGCGGCACGCAGCTCCTCGAAGGGCCTGCACTGCTCCCAGGCGCTCATCGCGGCCGCCTGGTCTCCGGCGCGCAGCGCGCCCAGCATGCGCAGCGACAGCCCGGGGGCGACGTTGGCCAGCCCCGAGGTGAAGCCGCGCGCCCCGGCAGCCCACAGGGCCGGCGCGGTCAGCTCGGCGAGGCCGGCCAGCCAGGTGAACTGCCCGGCGCCGGCATCCCTGGACACCGCGGCGAACTGGACCGGGTCGCGGATGCCGTACTTGACGGCGATCACGTTCGGGCATGCCTCGCCCAGCCTGGCGATGTGCCGGCCGGAGATCCGCGGGTCGCGGATGTACAGCACCACGCCGAGGCCTGGCACCGCCTGCGAGATGGCCACGTGGTAATCCACCCAGCCGTCCGCGGACAGGTACGGGCTCACCGGCTGATGGATCATGATCATCCGCGCGCCGATGTCGGCTGCGTGCCGGGCGGCGCCGATCGCGGTCGCGATGTCGTGACCTACGCCGGAGAGTACCCAGGCGGCGCCGTCCGCGGCCTTGACGGCGTTCTCGGCCACCGCCCGGGTCTCGTCGGGAGTCAGCGTGTAGAACTCGCCGGTGTTCCCGTTCGGCGTGATCACGGTGATGCCGGCGGCGGTCATCCGGCGGATGATCGCGGCCTGCGCGTCCAGGTCAACGCCTCCGCTGTCGTCGAATGGCGTCACCGGCACGGCGACCGCGGTCGCCAGCGCGGCCCTGAGCTGATCAGCGGCTGCGGCGTCGAGCGGCATCAGCGCTCCCGGTGCAGGGCGGCCCGCGGCTGGCCCGCCGGTAACCGTGACCCTACCCGGGCCGCCGCCTGCTGCTACCGCCATGGCATCGACAGCTCGGCAAGCAGCGCCTTCAGCGCTTGCGCCGCCCGGGTGAACCCGGCGGGACCGCTGTACCCGCCGAACCGCCCTGCCTGCGCCAGATGCGGCTCCAGCGAAAGGTAGCCGTCGAACCCCGAGTCCCGCAGGGCGGCGAGGGTCTCGCGGACCTCGCCGTCGCCATGCCCGGCCGGCACCACCTCGCCGGTCCGCGCGAGCGCATCCTTGACCTGAACGTAGACGAGGTGCCTGCGCAGCAGCGGGTAGGCCTCCGAGTGCGGCCTGACCCCGCACTGAACGAAGTTGGCGGCGTCGAACGTGGCCCGCAGCGCGGGCGATCCGACCGACTCGATCACGTCGGCGCACCGCTGCGGGATGTCGCCGTAGATCTCCTTCTCGTTCTCGTGCGCCAGGACCACGCCGTGCTGCTGCGCGACCGCGGCGAGCGCGCCCATCCGGTCGATCACCTGATCCCGGTAGCGCTGCGCCGGCTCGCCTGCCGGGATGAAGAAGGAGAAGACCCGGACGATCCGGGTGCCGAGCTGCCCGGCGACCCCGGCTACCCGGCGGAGCCGGTCAAGCTCGGGGCGAAGCGGCGCAAGGACCGGGACCTTGCCGACCGGTGACCCGATCGCCGAGACCTGCACGCCGGCCTCGCGCAGCGCCCTGCCGATCCGGCGGACGTCGGCGTCACCGAGGTCGGCGACGTTGACCGACCAGGCGCTGCGCAATTCCAGGTGAGCGATCGACTCGGCGGCAAGCGTGGCAAGCTGCTCGTCGAGATCGGCTGAGATCTCGTCGGCGAACCCGCTCAGCACGACGCTCATCCGGCCGCCGCAGCCTCGCGGGACGGCCCGCCCAGCGCCACGGGCCGTCCCCGGCGCGCCGACTCGTACACGGCGCAGGCGAGTTCCAGGGCCGCCCGGCCATCCTGCCCGGTGACCGAGGGCTCACGGCCGGAGTCGATCGCGGCCAGCATGTCGGCGAGCTGCGCGGCATGCGCTCGCGCCCCGATCGCCGCGGCGTCGGATGCGGCAGCCTGCGCCGCAGCGCCGTTCCCGGCGCCCGGCCCCGGGCCGGCGGCAAGCGCCAGGCGGGTGATCTCGCCGTCCTCGATCACGACGGTGCCCGCGGTTCCGGTGATCTCCAGCCGCTGGGCCGATCCGGGGAAGGCAGCCGTGGTCGTCACGATCGTGCCCAGGGCGCCCGAGCGGAACCGCAGCGTGGCAAGCGCGATGTCCTCGGCCTCCATCCGGTGCGCCCTGGTGGCCATGACCGCGCAGACCTCGGCGACCGGGCCCAGGCACCAGCGCAGCAGGTCGACATAGTGAATGCCCTGGTTCAGCAGGGATCCGCCGTCCAGCGCCCAGGTTCCCCGCCAGCCTGCGCTGTCGTAGTACCCCTGGGTGCGGTGCCACTTCGTGACGGCCTCGCCGAGGACCAGCCGGCCGAGGGCGCTGTCGTCGAGTAGCCGCCGCAGCTTCGCCGGGCCGGGATCGAACCGGTGCTGTGAGATCACGGTCATCGACACGCCGGCGCCGGATGCCGCGGCGATGAGCCGGTCGGCGGCGGCGAGGCTGACGTCGATCGGCTTCTCGACGACCAGGTGCTTGCCGGCCGCGGCCGCCCGGATTCCCACCTCGGCATGGAGTCCGCTGGGCACGCACACGCATACCACGTCGATGTCCGCACGGGCCAGCAGCGCCGCGAGGTCCGGCTCGGCCGCGCAGCCGTGGGAGCTGGCGAACGCGGCGGCCCGTCCGGCGTCCGCGTCGGTGACCGCGACCAGCCGTGCTCCTCCGGCCTCGCCGATCGCGCCGATCGCCGCTGCGTGAGTTGCCGCGATCACCCCGCAGCCGGCGATCCCGACCCCGTGCGTCCGCCTGTGCAGGTCAGCCACCGGTGTCCTCCATCCACTGCCTGAGCACGGCGAGGTGCTGCGGCAGCGCGATCTCCGGCTCCTCGATCTCCGGGTGCCACCGCTTCTCCCATTCAACCGAGACCCAGCCGCGGTAGCCTGCTGCGCCCAGCAGCGCGAGCATCTCGGGCACCGGGACCTCGCCCTCGCCGAGGAGCACCAGCCGCCAGCCGTCCGGCCGCTCCGGCGCCCGCCTGGCGTCCTTGACCTGCGCGAGGAATATCCGGCCGGCCAGGTTTGCGGCTACCTCGGCGGGGCTCTCGCCCATCCGGTGCGGATGATGGCTGTCCCACACGGCGCCGACGACCGGGGAGCCGGTCATCGCGAGCAGCTCGGCGACCACCGACGACGCGGCGAACGCGTCGTGGGTTTCCACGCCGATCGCGACCCCGAGCCGCTCGGCGGCCGGCGCGGCGGCCTCCAGCGCCGCCGCGGCGGCCGCCAGCCGGTCACGGCGCGCTGTGCCATCGCCCTCGGCGGGCGGAGGCAGGTCGCCGCCGAACACCCTGACCAGCGGAGCCTCCCACTCGCTGGCGAGCTCAAGGAACCGGCGCAGATCCGGAAGAGGGCCGTCACCATCGCCCCCGGTCAGCCGGATCGAGCTGTCGACGGCCGCGACGGGAAGGCCGCCGCCGGCCAGCGTGCGGCGGACCCTGGTGCGCTCCCCGGTGCTCATCAGCGGGTCGATGAGCTCCCCGTCGATGAGCCGGAGCTCGACGCCGGAGTACCCGAAGGAGCGGCCGAGCGACAGCGCGTCGGCCAGTGAGGCGGAAGGAAAGGCAAGGGTGCTGAAGGCTATCCGCGGCGGGGTCACTGGCTCCTGGAAATCCGTTCTGTATCGGGATCCTGGTCATGAGCGGGCGCCTGCCCCGCCCGCCGTCGCAAGGCAGGGCAGGCGCCCGTCATCCGCTGACTGCGGCCGGCTAGCTGGCCGGGCGCAGGTGCAGGATGACCACCAGGTCGGTGCCGGAGCCCGGGCCGTTGTTGGTGCCGGATGGCTGGCCGGACTCGTACGGGTTCGACTGGGTGGGCCAGCCGACGAAGTGCTGCGAGTTGTACTCGAACCACTCCGCCGCGGTCTCCAGCGGGATGATCGGCAGGTTCTTCGCGACGTACTTCTCCAGCGGGACGAGCAGCCTGGTCTGCTGGGCCACCGTCGCGGCGCCGGCCAGCTTCGTCAGGTCGGCGTCGAGGGCCGGGTTCTTCAGCCGCTCGAAGTCGCCGGTCGCGGAGCTTCCGCTGGCCAGCGAGCTGTTGAGCCAGCCGTTGTACTCGGCGTACGGCGTGATGCCGCCGTTGGACCAGTGCTCGGTCATCTGGAAGTTGCCGGTCGCGACATCCTGGTTCCAGGCGTTCACCGACAGGCCCTGGAAGGTCGCGTCGATGCCCGCGGCCCGCAGTTCCTGCGCGGCGATCGAGTCGACCTCGGCCATGTCGGTGTAGGCCGACGGGCTGATGATCGTGAAGGCGACGGTCCTGCCGTTCTTCTCGAAGTAGCCGTTGCTGCCCTTCTTGTAGCCGGCCGCCTTGAGCACGTTCTCAGCCGCGGTGGGGTTGGCGTGGCCCGAGATCGTCATTCCGGCGACCGGGCCGCTCCAGGCCTGGAACGCCGGCAGGGTCAGGCCGGTGGCGTTGAGCACCGGGTTCTCCAGGCCGGCCTCGCCCTCCTTGCCGAGCACCACCCTGTCCACCGCCAGGCTGATCGCCTTGCGGACGGCCAGGTCGGACAGCGGCCACTTGGTCAGGTTCGGCTCGAAGCTCTCGTCGCCGTTGGCTGCCTCGTAGTAGTGGTGGTGCGCCGGGTCGGTGTCAACGAAGTTCTTCTGCAGGCCGGGGATGTAGTTCCCGGTCCAGTCGATCTGGCCGGAGAAAAGCGCGGACAGCGCTCCGGTGTTCGAGGTGTAGACGGGGAAGTAGACCTTCGCGACCCTGACCTTGGAGGGCTGCCAGTAGTACGGGTTCTTGACCAGGGTGTAGCCCTGCGGCGTGAAGCTGCCGAGCATGTAGGGCCCGGTGCCGACCGGCTTCGGGTCGGTGAACGTCGCGGGATTGCCGGCCTTGCTCCAGATGTGCTCGGGGACGATGCCGACGCCCGCTATGTTCTGCAGGTTGGTGTACTGCGCCGTCGGGAACGTGAGCGTCACCGTGTCGCCGGAGGTGCTCACGCCGGAGATGGTCAGGCCGCCGAGATTAATCGACGGGTTCTTCTTCATCAGGTTGTAGGTGAACGCCACGTCGGCAGGCGTGAACGGCTTGCCGTCGTTCCACTTCACGCCCTGGCGGATGGTGAACGTGATGGCCTTGCCGCCGTTGGACCACTTGTAGGAGGTGGCCAGCCACGGGTACTGGACGGTGGTGCTGGCCAGGTTGAACTCGATCAGCGGCTCGTAGATGAGACCGGTGGCGCCCATCCCGTAGGGGGCCTGAGTGGTGGCGTACGGGTTGAAGTCGTCGGTGATAGAGGTCTCGGGCGAGCTCTCCATCACCAGGGCCCGGCTGGCGTTCGGGCTTCCGGAGCCTGACGAGCCGTTCGATGATCCCCCCGAGGATCCGCAGGCCGCGACGGCGACGGCGAGGGCACCGGCCGCCGCGATGATCATGAGCCTTCTGTGGCTGAGCAATCTCCTCATCGCTGTCAGCTTCCTTGTCGTAGGAGATGGTCGTCGGGAGATGTGGGTGAGCGGTGTCATGAGGGTGCGGCAGGATTGTCCGGAGCAGGTTGCGGCTACTGGCTGGGCATGTCACCACCTCCCCGCGAGCCGGAGAACAGTTCTGGCGCGGCGACGTCGAGCCGCCAGCAAGCGGCGGACCGGGTGGCCGAGACCGGCCGCAGGCTCGGGTTCTCCCGGCGGCAGCGGTCCTCGGCAAGCGGGCATCGCGAGCTGAACGGGCATGCCGCCGCGGGATGGGCGCCGGCCAGTTCCGGGCTGGCGCCGGCGGTGCGCCGCGCGCCGCCCAGGTTGTCCGGGTCGGGCGCCGAGGCCACGAGAAGCTGGGTGTACGGGTGCGCGGGCGCCTGTGTCAGTTCCTCTGCCGGGCCCCGCTCGACGATCTGCCCGGCGTACATCACCAGCACCTCGTCGGCGAAGTAGCGCGCCGACGCGATGTCGTGGGTGATGTACAGCATGGCGAGCTGGAACCGGCGCCGCAGGTCGTCGAGCAGGCTGAGCATCTCCAGCCGGATCGAGACATCGAGCATGGACACGGGCTCATCGGCTAGCAGGACGCTGGGCCGCGCCGCGAGCGCCCTGGCGAAGGAGACCCGCTGCCGCTGTCCGCCGGAGAGCTCGTGCGGGTACTTGCCGATGAACTGGTCGGCGGGGGTCAGCCGGACCTGCTCGAGCAGCGAGGTGATCTCGCTGCCGACCTCCTGACGCGACCGCTTCCCCTGGCGCAGCCGCACCGGGCGCGCCAGGTGATAGCGCACCGTGTGGACCGGGTTCAGCGACGCGAACGGATCCTGGAAGACAAGCTGGACCTCGCTCTTGTAGCGCCTGAAGGCGCGCTGGCCGGACACATCGACCGGCTGGCCGTTCAGCAGGATCGACCCGGAGGTGAGCCGCTCCTGGCCCGCGAGCAGCCGGGCCGCAGTGGTCTTGCCCGAGCCGCTCTCGCCCACCAGCGCGACCACCGCGCCCCGGTACAGGCCGAACGAGACCTCCCGGACCGCGTGCAGCACCTGGCCGCGGCCGATCCGGAAGTCCCTGCCGATGCTCACGGCCTCCAGGACCAGCGGCCCGCGAGCCGCTGCAGCCGAGGTGACCGCGCCAGCCGCCTGCTGGCTCGCTCGGCTCGCCTTGCTCGCCTCGCTCAGCGCCTCCCGGTTCGCTCGGCTCGCCTTGCTCGCCTCGCTCAGCGCCTCCCGGTTCGCTCGGCTCGCCTTGCTCGCCTCGCTCACGGGGCCACCTCCTCGGTGCCGGCGGAGACCGGCATGGCAGGGGATCCGGGGCCGACGAACGGGCACGCCGTCACGTGACCGGCACCGGGCACGCTCCCGGTTACCGGCGCCAGCGTCATGGGGACCTTCGCGCAGTCATCGGTGCCGTAGCCGCACCGGGGCAGGAACGGGCAGCCGGGCGGGGGATGGCGCAGGTCCGGCGGCGAGCCCGGGATGCCCGCTAGCTCCCGCCGCGGGCCGCGGAGCGACGGGAATGAGCTGAGCAGCCCCTTGGTGTAGGGGTGAGCCGGCCCGTGCTGGATCACGCCGGCCGATCCGACCTCCAGCATCTGGCCCGCGTACATGACGGCGATGCGGTCGGCGATCTCGAGCAGCAGCGACAGGTCGTGCGTGATGAACAGGATCGAGAAGCCGAGGCGCTCCCTCAGCTCCGCGATCTGGCCGAGGATGTCACGCTGCACCACGACGTCGAGCGCCGTGGTCGGCTCGTCCATGATCACGATCTCGGGCTCGGTCGCCAGCGCCATCGCGATCATCACACGCTGCCGCATGCCGCCGGACAGCTCGTGCGGGTAGCTCCTCAGCCTTGCCCGGGGAATGCCGACGAGATCGAGCAGCCGGGCGGCACGGTCGTGCGCCTCGCCCCGGGAGACCCGCAGGTGCGCCCGGATCACGTCGGTGAGCTGGCCGCGCACGGACAGCACGGGGTTCAGCGCGTTCATCGCGCTCTGGAAGACGATCGCGATCTCGCGCCAGCGCAGCCGCTGCAGTTCCTCCGCAGTCATCCGGAGGATGTCCGCCGGGCTGACGGTGCGCCGCCCGCAGTACCGTACCTGGCCGCTGGTTATCAGCGCCGGAGGCCGGAGCAGCCGCCCGGCGCCGTAGGCGAGCGTGGACTTCCCCGACCCGCTCTCCCCGACGAGGCCGACGACCTCCCCCGCCCGCAGGTCGATGCTCACGTGATCGACAGCCCGGACATCTCCTGCGGGCGTCCGGTAGGCCACCGAGAAGTCACGGATCTCCAGCACCGGCGAACCGGGCGGGCTCGCCTGCGAACCTCGGGGCTCGGGTGCCGGACGGCCGGCCTGGGCGGCCCGGGCGGCCCGGGCGGCCCGGGCGGCCGCCCGCCCGCTCAGGTCCGTCATCGCAGGTCACCGCCGTTCTCGCCGTCGCCAGGCCGGCCGGGGCGCCAGCCGCCGGGCCGGCCTGGCCAGGAGCCGCCCGGCCGGCCGGCAGCCGCGTCGCTGTCGAGCAGCGAACTCCGGGAGAACGCGCGCAGGAACCCGCCCAGGCGGCTGCGCCGGGGCGGCTCGGCCAGCAGCACCGGGGTGGGATCGGTCGGCCGCACCCGTCGCCCGCCCGGCACCGCGCCGGCGGCGTCGCGCAGCCGCGGGTTGCCGAGCTCATCGATGCCGGTGTTGAGCAGCACCAGCGCGGTGCCCATGAGCGCGACCGCGAGCCCCGGCGGCGCGAACCACCACCACGCGCCTAGCTGCAGGGCCTGCTGGCTCTGCGCCCAGTAGAGCATCGTGCCGAGGCTCCAGCTGGACAGGTCGGTCACGCCGATGAAGGCGAGCGCGACCGAGGCGCCGATCGCGTACAGAACGGTGTTCACGAAGCTGGCGGCGATCAGGCCGGTCTGGTTCGGGATGATCTCGAAGGCGAGGATCCGCCAGGTCTTCTCGCCCGTCTCGCGCGAGGCGGCGATGAAGTCCCGGCTCCTTATCGCCATCGTCTGCGCGCGCACCAGCCTGGCGCCCCATGGCCAGCCCAGCAGGCTGAGCACCAGGATCGTGGGCGTCTGGCCGCGCTGAGAGAGGTAGCCGAGCAGCACGATCAGCAGCGGCAGCGCCGGGATCACCAGGAAGACATTGGACAGCAGGGAAAGGAACTCGTCCCAGAACCCGCCCAGGAAGGCGGCCGTCACCCCGACGATGACCGAGAGCGCCGTCGCCACCACGCCGACTATCAGCGCCAGCTCAAGGGTCAGCCGGATGCCTACCAGCAGCTGGGACAGCACGTCCTGGCCGCTCTGGGTGGTGCCGAGCAGGTGGGCAGCGCTCGGCGGCTGCATCGACAGGCTCGGTGAGGGGTTCTGGTAGGACGGATCGTACGGTGTCACCAGCGGGCCGATGATGGCGGCGAGCACGAAGAGCCCCATCAGGACGGCGCCCACCTTGGCGTGGACCGGCAGCCGCCGCCACCGGCCTAGCTGCCGCGGCGGGGCCGATAGCTCTGGCTGCTCGGTGGTCACAGGCAGCGCGACTGTCATCTGGCCCCCTCCCGGCTGCGCGTGCGGGGATCGACGGCGACGATCACGAGGTCGACGATCAGGTTGGCGAGCAGCACGGCGAACGTGATGACCAGGAAGATCGCCTGCATCAGCGGGTAGTCGTTGGACGAGACCGCGCTCAGCAGCAGCAGGCCGATGCCGGGATAGGAGAAGACGATCTCCATGATGAGCGCGCCGGAGACCACGAAGCCGAGCGCGAGCCCGAAGCCCTGCAGCTGGGGCAGGAAGGCGTTGCGGGCCGCGTAGCTGACCACCAGCCTGCGCACGGGCAGCCCCTTGGCCTGCCCGGCCAGCACGTAGTCCTCGCCGATCGTGGTGACCATCACGTTGCGCATCTGCAGCATCCAGCCGGCCACCGAGGTGATGACGATGGTGAACGCCGGCAGAATCGAGTGGTAGATGGCGCTGCTGATGAACGGCCAGTTCCAGCCGGGTATCACCGTCTGCGAGTAGCCCTGGCCGATCGGGAAGAGGTGCAGGCTGACCGCCAGCACCTCGAGCAGTATCAGCGCGAGGAAGAAGTAGGGAACCGCCTGCAGGAACATCAGCCCGGGCAGGGTGCGGTCCAGCCAGCCGCCATGCCGCCAGGCGGCGAGGATGCCCAGGCCGGTGCCGATGGCGAAGGCGATGACGGTCGCCGTCCCGACCAGGGCGAGGGTCCACGGGATGGTCTGGGCGAGCAGGCTGGAGACCGAGGCCGGGTACTCGCTGACCGACGTGCCGAAGTTGAAGTGCGCGACGTCGTCGAGGTAGGACACGTACTGATGCCAGAGAGAGCCCGGATGGCCGACGCCGAGCATGGCCTCGATGGCCCGGTAGGCCGAGGGCTGGAGGTTCGGGAACTTCGACATGATGGCCTGGACCGCGTTGCCGGGCATCGCGCGCGGGATGAAGAAGTTCGCGGTGAGCGCCACCCAGCCGGCCACCACGTAGAACGCCAGGCGGCGGAGGATGAAGGGCATCGCCGGGCTCCTAGCTCGCAGTCGGTTCGGGTACCCGCGGAGGCTGGCCGGGCTGCTGCTTGCGCCCGCCACTGGCTGCCTCCGGCAGGCCGCTCGCCTGCCTGCCGGGCCTGCTGCCGCGAAGCGGCCTCACCGGCTCCCGGATCATGGTGCCGGGCGGGCAGCCGCAGCTTGACCGCAGCACCAGCTCGGTGGGCAGGACCTCGGCACGCGGCCGCTGGCCCGGCCTGGTGATGCAGTCGAGCAGCCGGATGCAGGCGTGCTCGCCGAGCAGGCGCATCGGCTGATGGACGGTCGTCAGCGGCGGATCGCTGAGGCTGCCCGGATAGATGTCATCGAAACCGACCACCGCGACATCCCCGGGAACCGTGACCCCGGCCTGCGCGAGCGTCTGCAGGACGCCGATGGCCATCTGGTCGTTGGCGGCCACGACGGCGTCGGGGAGCGCGCCGCGGTGCCGGGAAAGCAGGCTCTCCCCCGCCTCGACCCCGCTCTGCACGCTGAACTCACCCTGGTAGGAGCCGATGATCCGGCAGCCGGGATGAGCGCGCAGGACCCGCTCGAGACCGAGCCGCCGCTCCCGCGCGTCGGCGACGCTCGGCGCCCCGTCCACGTGGAACAGCCGCCGCCTGCCGTGTGCCTCGACCAGATGCCTGACCAGCGCTGCCGAGCCTGAGCGGTTGTCGGCGGTCACCACATCGACCGTGCGCTCGGCCGGGGAGCCGGCTATGACGACGACGGGAACGCGCTCGGCCAGCCGGGCAAGCACCGGTGACGGCACCACTCCCTGCCCGATCAGGATCCCGTCCACCTTGCCGGACAGGGTGCGCAGCCGGCCGAAGTCCCGCTCGTCCTCGCCGCCCAGGTAGGTGATGAGAAGCGACCAGCCGCGGTCGCTGATGGCCGCGCCGACGCCGCGCATGACCTCGTCGTAGTAGAGCAGGTTCATGTTCTCGACGTCGTACTGGCGGGCGTGGCTCTCGACGCAGACGAAGCCGATGATCTCCTTGCGCCGGCGGGACAGGCTCTGCGCAGCGCCGTCGGGGACGTACCCGAGGTGCTCGATGACCTGCTTCACGCGGAGCCTGGTGCTCTCGCGCACCTTGTCCTGCCCGTGCACCACCCGCGAGACGGTCGCGGTCGAAACCCCGGCCTCGCGGGCGACGTCATACAGCGTTACCACGTTTCCTCCCAGGTCAGCTCAGGCTGCGCTGACGATATCCGGAGGAGACCGTGGCTACCTGCGGTCCGACCTGCTCCACGCCATCACCACCCGCGGCCCCGGCCGTCGCGGCCGGCAGCCCGCTCGAGATGCCGCCTGTGCGACGCGCTGCAAATACGCGCCCGCTCTTGTATCTAACCGCTTACATCCTGGAATCTAAGCGCTTACACTAGGACGCGCCACCGGGGCCGTCAAGGCCTTCCGGACTGGCGACGGAAGATTCCTGCGCGATGCCGAAGGAGCGGCTGATGACGACACCAGGGGCGAGCAACGGCAGCCTGTCCTTCCCGGCGGGCTTCGCCTGGGGCACGGCCACGGCCGCTTACCAGATCGAGGGCGCCGTCGCCGAGGACGGCAGGGGCGTCTCGGTCTGGGACACCTTCAGCCGGACGCCCGGCAATGTCCGCGGTGGCGATACCGGCGATATCGCCTGCGATTCCTATCACCGCTACCGCGAGGATGTCGCGCTGATGGCCTCGCTCGGGATGAACGCGCACCGCCTGTCGGTCTCCTGGCCCCGAGTGCAGCCCGGCGGCCGCGGCCCCGCCAACCAGAAGGGCCTCGATCATTACCGGGCCGTGCTCGACGAGCTTGCCGAGGCCGGCATCGCCGCCGCCGTCACCCTCTTCCACTGGGACCTGCCGCAAGAGCTTCAGGACGAGGGAGGCTGGGCGGTGCGCGATACCGCTCAGCGCTTCGCCGACTACGCCTCGATCGTCGCCGAGGCACTCGGCGACCGCGTGTGCCGGTGGATCACGGTGAACGAGCCGCAGGTGGTGGCGAGCCACGGTTACCGCGACGGACTGCACGCGCCAGGCCTGCGCGATCCCGCGGCCGCCGCGGCGGCGACGCATCACCTGCTGCTAGGCCACGGGCTGGGCGCGCAGGCACTGAGGGCAGCGGCGCCGGGCGCGGAGGTCGGCATCTCGCTGGACCTGCACCCGGTGCGGGTGATCGGCGACGGGCGCGCTCCCAACCTGGAGCGGGCCCGGCTGATGACCGACGCGGACCTCAACGGGCTCTACCTCGAGCCGCTGCTGCATGGCCGCTACCCCGCCGATGCCCGGGCGGCCCTGCTGCCGCCCGCCGGGCGGATCCAGGCGGGCGACCTGGACCTGATCGCCCAGCCGCTCGACTTCCTCGGGATCAACTACTACTCGGCCATCTACCTGCGCCCGGGCGACCCGGCCGACCTGCGCCGGAACGAGGAGGACGCGCGGTGCGGGATCCCGGGGGTCGTCGAGTACCGTCCCGGGAACCTGCCGGTCACCTCCATGGGCTGGCTGGTCGATCCCGAGGGGCTGTACGAGCTGCTCATGCGGCTGACGCAGGACGCGCCGGGGCTGCCGCTGTACATCACCGAGAACGGCTGCGCCGCCGAGGACTACGTGACCCCCGAGGGCATCGTGCACGACCCGGAACGGGTGAGCTACCTGCACGGGCACCTGGCTGCCGCGGCCCGGGCGATTGCCGACGGGGCCAGCCTGGCCGGCTACTACGTCTGGTCGCTGCTGGACAACTTCGAGTGGGGCTGGGGGTATCAGAAGCGGTTCGGCCTCGTCTTCGTTGACTTCGGGACCCAGCGCCGCATTCCCAAGTCGAGCGCGCGGTTCTACGCGGGCGTGGCGCGGGCGAACGCGGTGCCGCCGCTCCCCGCTGCCGCCCCGAAGCCGTAACGGCCGGCGGCTGGCCGCGCTCATCCGATCAGGCATGCCGCCGGGACAGGAAGATGCTCGCCAGCGCGCACGCGATGCCGACGGTAAAGATCGCGCTGCCGAACACGAACACCTGCGGCGGGATCCCGATCCGGGTCGCACCGTACACCCACACCGGGAACGGCACCGCGTTGCCGCTGACGAAGTTCGAGGTCACGAAGTCGTCGATGGACAGCGCGAACGACATCAGCGCACCGGCCAGCACGCCCGGCATGATGATCGGCAGCGTGATCGTGCGGAACGTCACCCAGGCGCTGGCCCCCAGGTCCTGCGCGGCCTCCTCAAGCGACCGGTCGAACCCGGCCATCCGCGCGCGCACCGTGATCGCCACGTAGGCGATCGAGAACGCCACGTGCGACAGCAGCAGCGTGATGAACCCGCGGGTCACGTTCATCGTCACGAACAGGCCGAGCAGTGAGGCACCGAGCACGACCTCGGGCGCGGCGATGTTCAGGAACATCACCTGCTCGATGAACCCCTTGCCGCGAAAGCGCGGCGGCCGGTACCGGACCAGCGCGAGCGCGAGCAGCGTGCCCACGATCGTCGCGAGGATCGTGCTCGCCGCCGCGAGCCTTATCGACAGCCAGAACGAGGCTGTCAGGCCCGGGACATTCGACCATTGCTGATACCACTGGGTGGTGAAGCCGTTCCAGGCGAAGCTCACCTGCGGGAGTCCGGTGGTGACGCGGTTGAAACTGTAGGCGATCATCACGCCGATCGGCAGCACCAGGTAGGCGATGATCACCCAGGAGTAGACCGGCAGGATCGCCCGGGTCCACCGCCTGCGCCGGGTCCGGCGCGCGCCGCCCTGAGCCGCCTGCCCGGTCCTCGCCTGCGCCGCCGTCACCGCGCTGATGGCACTACCTTCTTTCGTCATCGGGCACTCCCGGGGAACGCTTGCCGCGCTTGTCCTGCGAGGACTGACGTGAGACGGCGTCCCCGGGGGTGACCGGCGGAGGCCCGAAGCCCGCGA